>Ga0307517_10000820_pt1 | contig 53550 bp, 32 predicted proteins | sample 23_EM_MG_FD_194515 | JGI IMG/M metagenome (GOLD analysis project Ga0307517, IMG submission 194515) | Populus trichocarpa ectomycorrhiza microbial communities from riparian zone in the Pacific Northwest, United States - 23_EM | ecosystem: Host-associated > Plants > Roots > Unclassified | place... | reverse complement strand
CAGAGCTGACTACTTCTCTCAGTGAGAACCGGTTTCCAACTGCAACCATTGCACTGAGAGTCAGGGGCTGCGGACGGTTTGGTGCTTACTCTTCCCAGCGCCCTCTAAAATGCACTGTGGGCAATGCTGACACTGACTTCAATCATGACTCTGCCACTGGGCTACTGACCCTGACTCTCCCTGTAGCAGAAGAGGAAATGTACAGATGGCCTGTGGAGATACAGGTTTAAGCAGATTGAAGTAATGACATTTTATTAATATCAAGTGGAATATCACCATTCTTAGGAGGGTGTGTCCCTGCATGTAGGTAGGGATAGTGGCGCCTGACTTGCAAAAGTGATGGGTGTGCATAGCATGGAGAGAGAGACCCTCTTGCATTGATGAATAACCAATGGGCATGATATTTGCTGTATTCCATTTATCAATAATAGAAGTTCCTTTCTTTTTATATTTCCACTGTGCTTCCTGTTTATTATCTTGGCTGTGTTTGAGTTTCAACAGCAAGGTATAGTTTAATAAACTAAACTGTTTTGTAATGCGGGGTTTATTAAAAAATTAAGTTGGAAATATAGTTGTTTGTAGCAGTTTTTACATGTTTTTATGTTTTTTTAACTGTGTTTTATAAAATTTTATTTGTTTTTACGTTTCAAAAGTGCTTTTGAAAAAATTTAAAATTTTTAAATTTTTTTCTTTGCTTCAAATTGATATATTTTTAGTGTTTTCAGATATTTTGATGTGCTAATATCAAAAATAATTTAAAAAAAATAAAAAAAATATTATTTTGATGTATTTTCAAGTAAAAAATATTTTGTAAAGCAACCACAACCACACTTTCAATAAATATTTTATACATATTTTTTGCTACACATAAACTTCAATTATAATTTTTATCAAACACATTTAAATTCAATTAATCATAATTAACTATATTTTTTTAAAAATTTATTTTTTAAAAACTATAATCACAAAAGCTATTTTAAAAATAAACACTCTTAGATGCCTTGTTAACTGCAATTAGCCCATTCGTTGCTAAGAAAATGTGACAAAACAGAGGCCATGTGGATATGGGTTTAGAAAATCCACAATCCCAAGTTAGAAAACATAGAATTTTTTTTTGAACAACATATTGATGATATTAGTTTAATAGTTTGATTAATAAAACTCATAATGGAAATGAATTTTATTTAGTTTAATAACTTAAAAAAAATTATTTTTTACCTAAATATATAATAAAAAAGATTTAAAAGATTTAAAAAAAATAAAGAGAAAAAATTAAAATAAAGAGAAAAAAAAGGTCAAATGCATGGGTTTGACTTAAGTGGCCAAGTGCGGGGTCTTTAAAAAAAGGAGTGTTGTCTGCTTGCTATAAGAGACGACATGTCACATGTCTGCACAAATTCTGGCCACAACAATTGTGACCGGAAATCGAAACAACTTCTTTTCTTTTAAGAACTCATTTCCCCCTAAAAATAACTAATAAAAACATGTAGAACTTAAAAAAAAACAATTTATCAACCTATAAAATGGTTTAAAACACAAAATTAAACTGGGTAATATTTTTTTTTCTCGACCTTTATCTGTTTTTTAGGCAATATTGAAGTTTAAAATAACCAACATCAAACTCCTCTCGTTGAATGGAACTTGTTGACACTAAAATCAACTGTTTTAGTTGCTGAAATTAGTGTTAACCAATATTTTATTTTTTATTGTCAGAATTCGATAACTTTCTCTCTGCTTTCTCAAAACCAGTAACTAAAACAATAAGAAAAATGAGCTTTTGAACCAAAATTGAAATCACAAAAACTATAGGGATTTTCAAGGGAGAAAAAGTAAGAGGACTAAAATGAACTTTTCCTTCAATCTTTTTATTAGCCAATAGATTTCTCTTTGTTTTACACTTTTGTCTCATTTGTTTTAGTTTTGTCATTCCTTAACAAATTTTGACATATTAGTTATTTATATATCTATTAAATGTTGTAATTGAAAAAATAAAACATTGGGATGAAAAAAATATGGTTTGTGGAGCTACAATAAAATACCTAGGGGTTTTAGTATATTTAGCAATTTTATATATATAAAAAATCACACCTGTAGGGCTAGCCTTTTAGGTTCTCAACAAATTCCATCTACTAAGAATCTTACACCTTTATAATAGATTGAAAACATACTCGGTTCATTAGATATTGTGATACCTAAACTATATTTTTGTCAATTTACCCATAATTATTAATTAAAACAAAATCTATAAGAGATCATAAATACAATATTCATACACTTATAATTTACTGTGGATTCACACTGTAAATTTACCATTATACCCTGAAATCATATAACTAACTTTCATAGGTAAAATTGTCTTTTTCATGAAACCCATTTGTCATTGCAAGATTTAATAGAGATAGAATGATCTTTTAGCCTTTTATTTGCACAATATAATGTACAAAATACCTTTGAAAGTTAAACTTCTTTAACTCTTTGGGCAAGGGCATTTTAGGTTTTTAAATTTTTTTAGCACAATGCAATTACTATAGTATCCTTAAAATATAAAAAAACTATAGCTTAGGTCAAGGGCTTTTTGATCCTTTTTGTTTTGGTTTTTCTATCAATATCATATAGGGTTAGGGACACATAGGTATTTTGATAAATTAAATAAAAAAAGAGAAAAATTGTTGGCGCATACAATACACGCGCTAGCGTGTAGGAGGCACCTGTGCCTTTTGAATAGCACGTGCAACACTTTTCAGTGACAAAAATAGGCAATTGTTATCTCCACTGATGGTTCATATAGAGGTGCATCCATGAGGGTGACACGCATGTGAAGCTTCTCGTGGTGGTTAGGCGTCGTTTGAATTTTTCCTCCCCCTTCTTTTCTCTCTATTCCCCTAAGAAAAAAGTGTTAGCCAAACCAAGAATAATAGTTGTCCTCCATTTTCTTCTTATTCCAATTGTGCTATTTATTCTTTTGATTGCTCTTTATTTGTTTTGAATACTTTTTTTTTATTTTTTTAATTTCATCCCATAGAATTTTATCATATTTGGTATTTATATCAAGTTTGGTCCTCATTCTTTTGCTTGTTGTTTTTTATTTTTTTTCCAATTACATCCCTTATCATTTGATTTAATTTAATTTTTATGTCAAGTTTGACACTCATTCTTTTAATTTATTTTTTCCTTGGTTTCTTTTTTGGAATTAGTTTTCTTTTTTCAATTCATTCCTTCAATATTTGATTTATTTAAAATTGAGTTTTGTTAATTTTTTTGACACAGTAATCCCGGTCTCAAGACTCGGGTTACAAGTACAAAATTTTAACTCAGATCGATATTAATCTTTGTTATGTCTTTTTATCACTAATTTTACTTTTCAATTTTATCATTTAACATTGAGTTTATTAAAAATTAAGAATCTTTATTATTTTTTCTTGTTTTAATTTCTATGATGATAACTTGGCCTCACGGTCCGGGTCACATATTTGTTATACAAGCTTGGAATTGTTCGATGCTTTTATATCATTTTTTTTTATTTTTATGTCAAAATTATTTTTTATTCTTTTAATTGCTTTTTTTATCCTTTTTAAAAATTAATTTTCATCTTTCAGTATTGAATTGTTGAGGATTGAGCTCTGTTATTTTTTTTATGTGGTCAACTGTGTTTCATGTCCCTAATCACGAGTGTGGGATGTTAGTCCAAGTTGACATTAGTCTTTTTCAATCTTTTTTACACCAATTTCTCTCTCTATTTCAACATTTGACTTCGAGTTTATTAAATTTTTTATTTTTTTTATGTTTTTTATGAGAATTTTCCAGTTTTATAATTCTAATCACAAATTTACTATGCTAATTTGGATTGGATCATAGTATTTATTTTCTTTTATCATTTTTTTCTATCTTCGTCCTTTAATATTGGTATCTATATAACTCGAGCCACGTAGGTTTTTTACTTTAAAACATGCTTGCCGCGCTTTAACATCGATTTTTAGGTTATGAAAGAAATTGAATAGCCCCAGCAAAATACATCTTTCACTTGAATATATATATATATATATATGGGGTTTAAGTTGTTAATCCTCCTCGAAGCAAGATTTAAGTCCTCAGGGGTCGACTCATAAAAAAAATATTTTTATAGAAAAAAAGCTTATGGGCTGAACACAGGCTTATAATGCCAACCCATTTATGTCCTCGTGGACTCTATAACATAAAGTCCAAACAAAACCCTAATAAATTTCTCAATTCTCATCAACGTTTCTCGGCTCCCCTTTCATTATAAAACCTTACTAGGAAGGTGCCTCTGCAAATTTACTCTCTGCTTTTGCTTCCGATACTTCATTTATTCTCTTATTTTTTTATCTTCCTCTTTTTGATCTGTTATCATACTTCTTCCTTCTTCTTTTTTTGGTTTTACTCTGTTCTCATAATAAAACCTTTTTTTGATTGTAATCTTCCTCTGAAAAACCTTGGTTATTTTATCTTCTTTTATCAACTTTTCTTCTACTTAGACTAGTTTAGGCTAGGCCGAGTCGACTTACCGAGCCACTCCAAATTTATAACTATGACAAACTATGCATGAGAAACTATAAGGGCTCCATTAATGGTAACGAGGTCCAACAAGTCTCTTCTAAATTATGAATGATGATCAATGTTGATACAATTTCTTTTGTATTTATGCCCCTCTGTATGGTTTCATAAGTACGTTTAAATGGTTGTTAAATTAGGTAAGTTTTCTCTTTCTTAATGTTTTCTTATCAGTGAAAGTTTCATTGACGTTGAAACGAATCCAATGACGAAACAGGTTTTGGATGATGTAAGAAAAATGCATTGCATTCAACTTTCCCGGCCAGTCCTTTTCTCCTGTAAATAAACAATTAACCCTCTCTCTATCTGGTTTGTCATCATGTGGATTGCTTAGTAATTGATAAAAGTCGATGTTTATGCTCTTAATTGATTAAACTGTCAAGTATGATCATTATACAGTTACATCAGTGCCTTACCTTGTTCAAGTTCCCAATTGCATCTGTGTCTAAAAAATCATCCTCTGCTCACTAGCTCGAGGGCCCACTAATACAGATGGCGATCCCAGATGGGATGCTAAGCTGTGTTCCATTAACCTAACATGCCCTTTATCTGGAAAATCATTCCCATAATTTGTCTGGTCATTATTGGTAATAAGAGAGACGATTACAAGTGTGTAGAACTCAACATGGGGGCGCTGGTATTAAAGTCTTGCATTTCATGATTCCATGGAGACTAACACCTTAGAAAGTTTAGTCATCAACAAATGTTCTCTACACCAAAGTTATTCCCCTCCACTACTCTAGACAAATGGAGTACGAAAGCATTAAGTTAGCCATATCTACACACATTTTAAGGTCAGATGACGACCATATCAAAATCTGACACGTACCCATCCTATAAACCCACATGCAAGAGACAATTATATTTACTCCCAGTTCAAACCCTAGCTAGAATCATATCGGGTTGATGTACACCCACACACGAAATATACACCCCTCAGTGTCCCCAGCTCCTCTTGATAACCTTGTTTGCAAGAACTAACAACATATGCAATGAACCATGTGAGTGCCATCAGCAGCAGCAGCAGCAGAGCGAGTAGTATGAGGAATATTTATGGGCACATGAGAAAAATTATGGATAATTACCAGCAATCTTTCGTGACCTAATTCTAAGCAGTTTGATATCATGTTGAAAAGTGTGAATTCTATATATAATTCTTAATGTTACAGACTCCCGTGTAGAATCCTGAGTACGCAAGGTGGGATGCATGCTTGTAACCATGCAAATATGTACAAGAAGCTAATTATAGATGTTAATATGAATGCAATTTCCTTGTAATCAATCGTGAATTAGTTTCAGTTTGTCTCTGCTGTACACTCTTAATTGTGACGCCATTGATTAATAATCATCGCTTTTGTGTGTGCACACACGCAAGGTATCAAGTATCAAGATAGATTTTCATGGTTTCTTCAAACAAAAAAGAAAAAGGGGGAATGAGTTATATGGACACTATTCTTGTCCAATACAGGGTCCAAAAGAGAAATAGTAGACTTGTAAGAATTTTATTTTGCTTTTCCTGAAAACCAACTAGAAGCTGCTGCTATATGAGCAACATGTTTAGCCATGATCGATTGAAAATTAATTCTCATGATTACCCACCTTAATTAATCTTCTCTTGCAAATTAATAACAAGCACAAATTAAATTAATGACAGTAAAAGATTCAATTCAACCAAAAAACTTAAACTATTAGGTAATATTTTAAAATATAATTTGTATTATTTTCGAATATACCCCCTCAAACTTTGAGTTTGAAACTTGTATAGGTCCATATTACCTTATGCTTAATTCACTATAACATTTAACAGTATTACCAACATAATTTTTTCGTCGGCATGAGATTTTCATTCCGTTGGTGAAAATTTTACCGACTAATTTACTGACGGAATACGTCCATCGGAATAACATTTGTTGGTAATTCCATCATCTGTTGTTAATTCTGTTGGTTAAAAAAATTGATGGTTTTATAGACAAAAAAATGCGTGCCAAAAAAATCTTATTTCATTCTGTCGGTATTTTCCTCGGAAAAATTGTCACATAACAAAAAAAAAATACCATATGCAATTCCGTTGGTGATTATTTAAAAATATTTTTTTAAAAAATCTATTTAAGAAAACTAGAAAATAATTAAATTAATATAAATCAACAGTCTATAATACTCATAATTGAGTTGCTTGGAAAAAAGAAGAAGAAAATCAACTCAAAAAATTTACAACAAATAAATAACACAAAAAAATAAAACAAAAAAAATCTTACGATAACATTCATACAATTATTAAGAACAAAAAATTTAAAAATAAAATAAAAAACAAATATAATGAAAAAAACACAAAAAAAAGAAGAAGAAAGAAAAATCTTACCTTAATGTAATTGCAAGTGAAGTTGAGAAGAGAAAAAAAAAACAAATTCATAAAGTATGTTAATTAAAAAAAATACGAGAAAAGAAAAGAAAAAAAGAGAAGAAGACATACCTGAGAGTGGAGGAGAAGAGGTTGAGGACAGAAGAGAAGAAAAAGAAAAAAAAGGATGTTGATGTTTTTTACATGAAGTGAAGAAGAAGAAGAACATGCTCGTTTGTTATGAAATAAAAGATTCTATTTATTGGAGCATTTTACCGATGATTTTACTGATGGATAATTAAATATTAATATTTCTAACCATTCCATTGGTGATTCCATTTGTAATATTTAATTTAATAAAAAAATTTCAGAATCCGCCAAATATCACCGACAACTTTTCAATCCGTCGGTGATTCCGTCTATAATATTTAATTTAAATTTTCAATTTAAAATTTTTAAAAACTCGCCAAATAACACTGATGACTTTTCAATCTGTCTATGATTTTATCTGTAAAGAACAATAATTAACAGTGCAATTAGAAAGTGAACAGTTCCAGTGCTCTCTGAAAAATACTAACGGAATGTTCTGTTGGTGATTCCCTTTGTAATTAACATGATGAATAGTGTCAGGAAGAAGTGAACAATTTACCAACGATTTTACCGATAAAATTAATTCTGTTGGTAATTCTATTAGTATAAATGACATATTATCGTATTTTTTTTGCTTTGTTTTAATTTTTTTTTTCCACCGTAATTCTTTCGGTATATACCAAGAGAATATTTTCGTTGGTAAAATTCACTGTAATTTATTGACGGAAATATTCCGTTAGTATTTATCAATTTTCTGGTGGTGATTTTTATCAAATAAATAGAAATGATGATATTCAAATTCGTGACCACTTGATCATTAAGGCTTTGATACTATGTTAAATAATCAATTCAACTAAAAAATTTAAAATATTAAATAAAATTTTAATATATAATTTATATTATTCTCTTCATGCACACATGCATACAAAAAGAAAAGGATAAGATAATGGATGCCTGTATAGTTAGTAAAGTTAGGCATTGAACCCATCAAAGATAGGTTATGCCAAATAATGGATGCCTGTATAGTTAGTAAAGTTGGGCATTGAACCCATCAAAGATAGGTTATGCCAAGTGCAGAATTTGGATTTTTATCTTGTGTTGATCAGAATATAATTTGTTATTAACTTTAATACATGGAAGAATGCATGTAGATTATGCCAAGAGATCCTTTCGTCGTCTCTGTGATCTCTGGTGTCACAAGCCATGCCTCAAAAGTCATGCTCAAGGACACACAACCATCATTTCTCTCCTTCCTTTCTCCCTATAAATATACGAAAAACATCATGACATTTTCTTCACTTCCATACCTCTAAAATTTCATTTCCCATGTAACAATCTTCTGTTATACCTTTCAGATTATCGATCCTCTTTCTTGCAAGAGAAGAAATATCTAGTTATAATGGCCTTACAAAGGGCACTTCTTTACTCATTCTTCATAATCTCCATCTCCATTATTTCTTCCTATAGTTGTTCGCAAGAGGACCCACTTAATAATTACCTTGAAGAACAAGCATCTGGCTATGATTCTCAAGCTTATCCTTCGTATATTGAAGATGGTGGGTTTAAGGACTTAATTAAGCTACGAAGTGATGTTTTAGTTTTGCAGACGTTTAGCAAAGAGGGTAGCAAATCAACTCCAGTTATAACAGTTGGTGTAAGGGACTTTGGAGTTAAAGATGATGGAGGAGATGATACAGATGACACAGAGGTATTTTCTTCTCAGATAGTCAAGCTAGCTTTACATATATATATTCCACAAATTAAATTACATGATTATATAACTATAATCCATTAATATTATTATAGCATGCATGTTTATTCATATTTTATTATAAGCATGTGTACATGTGACCATTTGTTCTTGCATTAATTAAGATTTCAAATAATCTTGCTTTTCATTTGTGCAAATTAATGCACTGGGAATTCATGCAATATATTCTAATCCAGTACTGATTAGCAACTTAATTTCGAGATAATACTCGTAGAGCATTAATTATTTTACTGTTAAATCTTTAATTTGGTGACAAGAACTGGACCCTAATGTGAGACATGCTTAATTTCTCAGCACTTCCCTAGCTCTGTCTCCTACCAATATTCCTTTTCCACGGCCTTAATTAATTTTTTTTTCCAAAGAATGCTTGATTCTCTTTCACGTGCTTTGTAGGAATATTGCATACCTTCTATTTATATTTCCTGCAAGTATTAATATAGACTTTATTAATTCTCTCAGACATTTGAAAGGGCTTGGAAGGAAGCTTGTTCTTCCCCTGAAGGTGCTATTATTGTTGTGCCCGAGTACACTTATCGTCTTAAGCCGATTAGATTCCAGGGTCCTTGCAAATCTAATATTGCATTGCAGGTGAGTTTAACTGCATATATAGATATAAATGCATAAATATTTGGAAGATGCTTCCTCCGTGAGACAGATAATTGACCCTTTTTGAGAAACTGATGTCAGGTACATGGAACCATTGAAGCATCTTGTAATCAATCGGACTACAAAAAGGATAGTAGACATTGGCTACTCTTTGATAGTGTTGACAATTTACTAGTTGAAGGTGGTGGAACTATCGATGGAAATGGGAAGATATGGTGGGAAAACTCGTGCAAAGTCAATAAATCTCTTGTAAGCCATATATATTTATAAAACTCAGTGTTTCTTAATGATAATTTTAGGAGTAATTCTTTCATCTTCTCAATTTTCTCCTGACCAAGAGCAACTGAATCTCTTACTTTTTCTTTCATTACCTGCAGCCTTGCAAAGAGGCACCTACGGTATGTTCCTTGTCTGTATAGTTCTGCAATTTTTTTCTGGCTTTCATCTTATGGCGGTGCGTGTGTGAATTTAATCAAAAGCAGTGTATTTTTCCCTAAATTAAGCTTTGAGAATTAAGTAAGAGTATGAACTTAAGAAATTGTCATTTGGGAAACTATATGTATGCTTTGCATGCAGGCTGTCACCTTCTTTGAATGCCAGAATTTGATTGTGAAGGACCTCAAAATCCAAAATGCACAACAAATGCATGTTACTTTCAAGAAAAGCAATCATGTTCTAGTATCCAACCTCACAGTAACTTCACCAGAAGAGAGCCCTAACACCGACGGCATCCATATCACAAAGACTCAAAACATCCAGATTACTGATTCAGTCATTGGAACAGGTATGCTGTTATTACCCCCCCTCTCTTTCCAGATTCATTCCTTCATCGCATTTTTCTTGACTGTCCTGTGTTCTTTAATGAAGGTGATGATTGTATATCCATTGTAAGTGGATCACATAATGTGCAGGCTACGGGCATAACTTGTGGACCAGGTCATGGAATCAGGTCTGAATTATTAATTAAACACCAAACTTTAACCTTCTATATATGAACTGATAGTTTTCTTTCTGGTATATTACTTATTTCCTTTGCTAATATATATTTGTGTGTGTGTTTCTGAAAGTATATATTATCTAATATTTCTCTTTCAATTTCCTTTCTATCAATAGTATTGGAAGCTTAGGAGCACATGATTCAAAAGACCATGTTTCAGGAGTTACTGTCAAGGGTGCCAAGCTTTCTGGCACCGCAAATGGTGTTAGGATCAAAACATGGCAGGTAATATTTACTATCCTTAATTCACTTTATCAGCAATATCGATGTGCATCGTATGCCATTTAATCAAAATTTAAGCTCAGTTATGATCGTAATTAATATGCAGGGAGGGTCTGGGAATGTAAGCAACATCAAGTTTCAGAATATTGAAATGAACAAGGTCACCAACCCCATTATAATAGATCAAAACTATTGTGACCAGGATAAACCATGCAAACAACAGGTGAAGAACTCTATCCTACAGGATCTTCACAACTAATTAACATTGCCCATTACCCTTAATTTAGTTCTTAAAATGATTTCTTGATCACGGCATGCAGAAGTCAGCACTTCAAGTGAAAAATGTGATGTACAAGAACATAAAGGGGACTAGCGCTTCTGAAGTGGCTATGAGATTTGATTGCAGCAAGGCTTATCCATGTCAAGGGATTCTATTACAAGATATTAATCTTGAAAGAGCAGGAGATAGAACGGCCAAAGCTTTGTGCAACAATGTTAAATTAGCTACGTTGGGAGTTGTTTATCCAAAATGTTCTTGATGGAAAAATAAATAAATTCAAGAGAGGGAGAGAGTAAGAACAAGGTATGAAAGAATTTCCTAGTGGTTAGAGAATCGAACCTTTTCAAGTGGTTACTTTATCTTGACATTTCTTTTGTTTTAATTTTCTCAGGTTTCAATTGGACCTCCATGGATTGTTTATTGTACATGATAGCTAGCCAATCATTGAGCAACTAATGTGTACATAATTGAAGAAACAAATAATTTATTGTTTTGTGTGTGTATATACGCACATATGTATGTATATTAGAGAAGTTGATTGTTAATAACAAATATTTGTATTTTTTAATTCCATGAATTATTTTTATTGATCACATTTTTAGTATTTATTCTTTTGTAAAAATCTCATTTATTTAGTGAAGTAATCCCACAAATTATTAAATATTTAACTGTTCATATAAACAATTAACCAAATTAATTTATTTTTTAATCGTTTGATTAACATTTTGTCTTGTAACTTGTTAACCAGAGTTATCTTGAGGTTGCAAGTTTGAGAATGGGGGCATAGTAACGACAAACGACGTCATTTATCGGGTCATTTGCCCCTTATTAAAAGAATAAAAAAATTACAATCACATGGGCACGGGCCTGTCTCTGGCGCCACTTTTGGTCTTATTAACCAGCCCACCTTAGCTCATGCAAGAATGAATATTTTTTTTTTAATCTTTTTTTAATTAGCGTTTTGGTTTTTTTTTTCTATCCTCGTCTTTAATGTTAGGTTTTATAAAATTTTATCATTTAGTATTTTATATATTGTGAATTGATTTTTATAATTTTATCATATTATAAAATAAAAAAATAATTCAACTAAGTAGAGTTAATAGCTCAGTTTACAAGTTTCTCTAACTTTTTTTTTTCAATCTCATCCTTTAATGTTGAATTTTTAGTTATTTTTATGATTAAGTAGTGGTTTGAATTTTTATTATATAATAAAATAAAAAAACTAATTTAACCCAATAAAGTTTATAACACAGATTAAAGTTCATAACATGGGTTGTAAGTTTTGCGGGTTGACTATGATGAAAATGACATGTTATTTTTATTTGATTTTTTTTTATATATATATAGACTTACCTAGTGAATAAGATCATGACGAAATAACTTTCACACAATTTAATTTAAAGCTCAAGCTAAGTAAATGGTCGGGTCGAGATTTTTCAAGTTTAAACTATTATACTGAATTTAATAATAATATCAAAAAAAATTTTGACAATCTATATATTATTACTTTACATTTAAAATTTTTTGGGTCTAACCTGCAATGAAATGCAGGTAATAAACTAGTAGTTAGATATTTTAAAAAGTAATCAAGTGAAATATTTTGATAACTTCAATATTTTTTTATTGAATAATATTTTCTTAAAGAAGATTTGCTATTTTATTTTATTTTTCTAATTCTAACCTTGAAATTAGCATTTAATTTTATTTTTTAAAATATATCAAATTAATATAAATTTAGTATTAAAATTGTTTAGAATAAATATTTAATTTTAATTAATGTACAAATTACTTTAAAGATATTTATTATGTAAAATTAAAAAACATTCATGTCATACCAATCATTGGCCTTAGCCTAGTGTCATTATTAGAACCATCGAACAATGAGGCTGACCCCTCCCCCATAAAAAAAAAAAAAAAAAGTTTGATAATTATTTTCTTTTCATGTATATGTTCTTGTGAAATTCAAGGTCGTTTAAATTGACCATTTGACCCCTCGGTAAACGTCACTCCTTCAATCAAGTCCTCACAGTAAAAAAAAAAAAAATTCCAATTGATGCTAACAGTTTCTGCCAGCTCATCATTCTCTAGTCAAACCCATTTTTACACAGTTCCAAGCGTTTACTTTAACTCCAGTACCCTCCATTTCTCAATTTTCCGTCCAAAACTCGTGGCATATCAGTAAATTCACATATCCAGAGTTACCTAAACGCGAAGACTTACCACAGTCATTTGTTTGGATCCTGTCCGGTTACTGCAGAGGAAAGAAAAGGACCACTACGAGGAACTACATGATAAAACATCCATTCATGTTTTGCCACGTCAAAACGTCCGACACTTTATGCTTACGTGGCAATTTCTGAAAGAAGCAAGTACTGTAACTTAAATATCTCCAACCTTACACCTCTACAAGTTCCAGTTTGCACGTTTTTCTCTTTTGGCAGCTTTTTTTATTCTTCTCTAAATTATTTATAAAAAAATACACGAAGAAATGGAGGGGGACGGGCAGTGTGGATCTGTGTCGGCCCTTGTCGTGTCTCTCTCAAAGTGTCGGTGTGTGATTTAAAGCTTTTATAGTCTACTAGGCCTTAATTATTTGTGTGTCGCATCATCAGAACTCCATTGGTCATCAATGGAGGGGCGCCTTTAAAAATAGCTGCTTTCAAGATTTTGTGACCAGGGATAGAGCATTTTGCTTGCTTAAAGGGGCAGTAATGGATCTAGAAGGAGATGATGCTGCCGGGGTTAGTCACATTTTAATAACTTTGCTTAGTGTTACTGGGATTGATAGATAGAGAGTAGACACTCAATTGGTTGGATTGCGATGTATGAAGGGTGTTGTGCATTGCCGCTTTCAGTACCTTTTGGTGAAATGTTTAATGTGATCCAATCGGGAAGAAATTTTTGTTCTTTATGCCATGGTTGGATTCTTGAAAGAATATAGAGAGGGAAAGTGGAAGTGGGATTTTGTTGCTGTTCTTGTTTCCTTTGATTAATTATTGTAGATGAAACTACTTCGATGAATTTTATATTCAGTCTACAGATCCAAATGGGATTTAATGTATAGCTCTAAATATGTTTAGCTTGTTTGTCAGGTGTCTTTGGTTGAGTGTAGATCATGAGCTATATTTTAGATGCAAACAGCTGAAACTTTTGCTTGTGTAATAATCTAAATCTATCTGCTTGATTGTTAGTGGTTCTTAATTTCTCTCTTTTGTTCCTATGGAAAAATCCGTTGGTTTGCTGCACTTAGAATCAAGGAAGATAGTTCCTCTTTTTTTAATCTAATATATTTGAACTGCTTGGAAATTCTGCTGTCTTTGTGTTTTGCGGGAGCAATTATGAAATCTGTTCCTAGGTGCTTTTTATCTATGAATTTACTTTTGACTTTGGGTGTTTTGCTTGTTGTTCAGCCAAAAAAAATCCAGGTCTGCCAGATCTGCAGTGATGATATTGGCAAGACTATAGATGGAGAGCCCTTTGTTGCTTGCCATGTATGTGCATTTCCAGTTTGCCGTCCATGTTATGAGTATGAGAGGAAAGATGGTAACCAGTCTTGTCCTCAATGCAAGACTAAATACAAGAGGCATAAAGGTTAGTCCAGCACCATTTGTCGCTGCCTTTTCAATTTATGCTTAGGTAGATAATGTGTCTGTGATACATTTTGTTCTTCATCATCAGGAAGCCCTCCAATTCAAGGGGAAGAAATGGGAGATGCTGATTCTGAAGATGTAGGAAACAAGTCAAACCATCACATATCAGGCGTTCAAGATGAGAAACAAAAGATAGAACGTATGCTGGGTTGGGATTCGAGTTCTGGTCGGAAAGAGCATCTTGCAACCACAAACTATGACAAAGATGGTTCTCTTAACCATATTCCTTATCTGGCTGGTAGACGTTCGGTAGGTGATGCAGCAATTCGTTGCTTCTAGTTTCTCTTCTCCCTTTAATAGCAACGATAGTTGTTGATAATATTTATATTTCAGGTTTCCGGGGATCTTTCAGCTGCATCTCCCGAGCGTTACTCAATGGCTTCTCCTGAAAGTGGCATCAGAGGTATGAATATGTACGTACTAATAAAATATCACTGGGTTCAGATTTTAACGTTTGTATTGGACTTTCTGCAGCTAATATAAGGGTGGTGGATCCAACAAGGGATTCTGGCTCATTGGGGTTTGGCAATGTAGCCTGGAGAGAGAGGATTGATGGTTGGAAGATGAAGCCAGAAAAGAATACTGCTCCGATGAGTGTTAGTAATGCACCATCTGAAGGCAGGGGTGGCGGAGATTTTGATGCCAGCACTGATGTACTCATGGATGATTCCTTACTGTAAGTGCCTGAAGCACAGTGTAAAACTGATTCTTTTATGCACACTGTCTCTTTATCATCTGCCTAACAGCATTCACACATTACCTATGTGAAACTGTGACTTTTCTTCCCTGTCCTCCTCCAGTTTTTCCTCTCTCGGTTTCTCCCTTTTGGCTTTGCAAATCCAGTAGTTTTAATTGAGATCATATTTGTTTTTTTTTTCCTCGTTGTTTTCTTGTATTCATTCCATTGTTGTAATGCAGAAATGATGAAGCCCGCCAGCCTCTCTCAAGGAAGGTTTCTATTCCTTCCTCTAGGATTAACCCTTACAGGATGGTCATAGTTTTGCGGCTTGTTGTCCTTTGCATTTTCTTACACTACCGTTTAACAAATCCAGTGAGGAATGCTTACGCTTTGTGGCTAATATCTGTTATCTGTGAGATATGGTTTGCAATATCATGGATATTGGATCAGTTCCCTAAATGGCTTCCTGTGAACCGTGAGACATATCTTGACAGGCTATCTCTCAGGTAGTTTTTCCTTTTTCCTATAATCTTGTAAGTTGTAATGTTTTTAAATTTTAATAAAATCCTTAAAAGATTTAACTTCTGGATTTTTGAGTGCCTCACAGATATGAGAAAGAAGGAGAGCCGTCTCAGTTGGCTGCTGTTGACATTTTTGTCAGTACAGTCGACCCTTTAAAGGAACCTCCACTGGTCACAGCCAATACAGTACTATCTATTCTTGCAGTTGATTACCCAGTCGACAAAGTCTCTTGTTATGTTTCAGATGATGGAGCTGCTATGTTGACATTTGAAACTATGTCTGAAACGTCTGAATTTGCAAGAAAATGGGTTCCTTTCTGCAAGAGATATGATATTGAGCCCCGAGCTCCAGAATGGTACTTTTCACAGAAGATTGACTACTTAAAAGACAAGGTTCATCCATCATTTGTCAAAGAACGCAGAGCTATGAAGGTAGGAAATTGAGGTTCTAGTGAATGATTTTGTTACTCATAAACTTAGCATGTATATATTACTTATCTTACTCCAAATAACTTTCTTTCAGAGAGAATATGAAGAATTTAAAGTTCGTGTCAATGGGCTTGTTGCAAAGGCACAAAAGGTTCCTGATGAAGGATGGGTCATGCAAGATGGTACACCTTGGCCTGGAAATAACATCAGAGATCACCCAGGAATGATCCAGGTTTGTCCATTTTCAAACTAAACTAAGATTTTCCTCAGTCAGAAATGCCTTCTTAGGATAATTACAACCCACACAAAATTCACAACGTTGATATTTTTTGTGTACTGCACTCCTGTAAATGGCTTTTGGCTTTTCATTTCCCAATATATAATTTTCTGCTTGCAGTTGAATAATTATGTTTATCCTTCCGTTTCATAACCTTTTTATTCTATTTGCTGATTGTTATTTGGGCTTCACAACACGGAAACTACTGTTTTAAGCAACCTTGCCTTTTTTTTATTGATACTTCTCTTGGATCAATTTTTTTGTGTTAAAATCAACACATGTCATGGTGTCTAATCCTATTTACATCATAATTTGCAGGTTTTCTTGGGCCATAGTGGAGGACTTGACACTGAGGGTAATGAACTTCCACGGCTAGTGTATGTGTCCCGTGAGAAGCGTCCTGGTTTTCAGCATCATAAGAAAGCTGGTGCTATGAATGCACTTGTAAGTTTTCAGTATTATCAATAATGGAACCTATTAAGGTTTTACTACTAACTATTGTGGATTGTGCAGGTTCGTGTTTCAGCAGTCCTCACCAATGGGCCCTTCTTGTTAAATCTTGATTGTGATCATTACATAAACAACAGCAAGGCATTGAGAGAAGCTATGTGTTTTCTAATGGATCCTAATCTTGGAAGAACAGTTTGTTATGTCCAGTTTCCTCAGAGATTTGATGGGATTGATAGAAACGATCGATATGCCAACCGTAACACTGTTTTCTTTGATGTAAGTGCTCACAGCAATCTTTGGCACAATTTTATCCCCTTGTAGTTTCATGATATAAGTGCCATGCAGAACTATTCATTTTACACGTTACAAAAAACTAAAATTCGTACATTTTCCTTGTTGATGCTTATGCGATGTTAGATAAATTTAAGAGGATTGGATGGAATCCAAGGCCCTGTATACGTGGGTACGGGGTGTGTTTTCAATAGAACGGCCTTGTATGGCTATGAGCCTCCTCTCAAGCCTAAGCATAAGAAACCAGGGTTTCTGTCTTCATGCTTTGGTGGATCACGAAAGAAGAGTTCTAGATCGGGTAGAAAGGATAGTAAGAAAAAATCAAGCAAGCTTGTAGACCCTACTTTGCCGGTATTCAATTTAGAAGATATAGAAGAAGGGGTTGAAGGTAAGCATGGCGTTTTATTTTTCCTTAGCTGCTGATCTATCACATCTTCATTCTGCAGACATAGATATCTACTTACATTAGTTGGTGACTAGTCAATGACACATGGGTCTTCTATCTTTAATGATTCAAACTTCATTTAATATAGCTTGAATTTTTTTACTTATATCCATTTTCTAAATGAGAGTGATTTTGGTGGAACTTGTCTTCAGGATAGGGTTTAAAAATATTATTGACAAACAAACAAGTTACTTCAGATAGTGGTTTAGTGGTGCTAAATAGATGATAGTCACTTGTCCTGTGGATAGTTATTGGTTACCTCTCCTTTGTGCTTGCAATGCTGATATTTCTGCAACTTTCTTCAAAAGGTACTGGATTCGATGATGAAAAATCATTGCTCATGTCTCAAATGACACTTGAGAAAAGATTTGGCCAATCAACCGTGTTTGTTGCTTCCACCCTTATGGAGAACGGTGGTGTTCCGGAGTCCGCCACCCCAGAGTCTCTTCTCAAAGAAGCTATTCATGTCATCAGCTGTGGATATGAAGACAAGTCAGACTGGGGAAGTGAAGTATGTTAACCTTTTCTTTTCTCTAATGCTGGTACAATTATTTTCCCAGTTTTTTTAGCCTGTAAATATGGGCGAATGTACTATAAGCCAAAGATTATCACTTCTTCATCCCTCACAAAGAGAGAGGGAGGGAGTGAAGGAGGGTGAGAATTCTATATGCATCCCTACCAGTGGCTCATGTTGACACATTAATTTTGTATTTCTAATAAACATATTGTTGTTTCTTTCTGCAGATAGGATGGATATATGGTTCTGTTACGGAAGATATCCTTACAGGATTCAAGATGCATGCTCGTGGTTGGAGATCAATCTATTGCATGCCGAAGCGTCCTGCCTTTAAGGGATCTGCTCCCATTAATCTTTCTGATCGTCTAAATCAAGTGCTTCGGTGGGCCTTGGGTTCCGTTGAAATTCTTCTCAGTCGTCACTGCCCCATATGGTATGGCTATAGTGGAAGGCTAAAATGGCTCGAGAGATTTGCTTATATCAACACCACCATTTATCCAATCACATCCATTCCTCTTCTTGCCTATTGTACATTGCCTGCCGTGTGCCTTCTTACGGGAAAGTTCATTATTCCACAGGTGAATATAGTTGCACTTGCTGTTTCTACTTTAGATTGCTGTAAGCCTGTATGAAAGTTTTGAAATTATGGAACAACAGAATCCTGACCTGAGAATAATATTTTTGTTGCTGACTACTAAATAGAAATGTAGTTTTCTTCTCTCTTTTTTAACTCGAATTAAAGTGCAAAGAACTTGTAGGCAGAAAATAACAATTTTTTTGGTATTTCTCTTGAAAAGTAATATTCCGTGGTGTTTACATGCCTGGTTTGTGTTTTGTGGTATTGCAGATTAGTAACATTGCCAGTATCTGGTTCATATCCCTCTTTCTTTCAATCTTTGCAACTGGTATTTTGGAAATGAGATGGAGTGGTGTTGGGATCGATGAATGGTGGAGGAATGAACAGTTCTGGGTTATTGGAGGTGTGTCAGCTCATCTCTTTGCTGTCTTCCAAGGCCTGCTGAAAGTCCTTGCTGGAATAGATACAAATTTTACAGTCACTTCAAAAGCATCTGATGAAGATGGTGATTTTACCGAGCTATATATGTTCAAATGGACCACTTTACTTATCCCACCAACTACTCTCCTCATAATCAATCTGGTTGGAGTGGTTGCAGGAGTCTCTTACGCCATAAACAGTGGTTATCAATCTTGGGGTCCTCTCTTTGGCAAGCTTTTCTTTGCTTTCTGGGTGATTATTCATCTTTATCCTTTCCTCAAGGGTCTGATGGGACGCCAAAACCGAACACCTACGATTGTTGTGGTGTGGTCAGTTCTCCTTGCTTCTATCTTCTCCTTACTGTGGGTACGTGTTGACCCTTTTACAACCAAGGTGACTGGACCAGACGTTACGCAGTGTGGCATCAACTGCTAGAGGAACAGAACATAATCGTAACCAGAAGGAATAAATTTTCCTGAAGATTTATGCAGATATCCTCAATCGGAAAATCATAACCTTTTGCTCGGGTCTAAATAATCGGACCAGAAAATAATATAGGTTCATTTCTGTGTTATTCTTCACATTTTTTTTGTTTTTTCCCCTTCATTTTTTCGACAAGTTCTTTAGTCTCTTGAGTCGATTCACCTCATAAACTTGTAATCCCAATCCCAAAGTATTTGGCCGCTAGAAATGATACTGTTCATCTCCTCCATGTTGTATGAGATAATTTCTTAAACTTGTAGGGCACAAATACTCTTGCTTTATCGTCCTAAAAGTGGGCTAGATTGCCTTCAGAAGTAGCTAGCAGAGGCCATGGAATGAGACAATTGCAGGTTATCAATGACAACCTGCACAGCATAGCTAAATTTCCCTTCTCTCGCAGAAATTGGTTCATTCTATTTGAGGAGTGAATCAGGTAATGCAGAATGAAGAGCAATAACAAATTACACGTACAAATATAAGGATAAATGATGATATAATTCATAAATTATATGGCAGTTTGAAATGATTGGAACTCTTCAAGCAGTAGAATAATGGGTTTGGAAATCCAACATGAGTGCTTGAATTAAAAAAGAGAATCAATATTAAGTTCCTGGTTTTAAATTTTGTTTGAGAAAGGTGTTGTAACTCGGTTTTGATCCCATTTCGATCACATTCTTAAGAATTAAAAAAAAAAATTATTTTATAATTTTCAACCATTTTGCTTGTAGTTTTTATATCGATAAATATTTTTAAAAAAAGATTGTTGAGTAAAACAATAATAATCATGCAAGGAAAGATGGATAAAAATAAACATAAAGTTTTGCCCCCTCCCCAAGAAATTAAGTGATAAGGATGAAAAAAAAAGAAAAAAAAGGAGGAGATGAAGGAAGGTTTGAGAAGATAAGAAGAGAAAAATAAGTACAAATAAGAGAGACTCGTGCAAGCAAAAACGAGGGGAAAGTTTTTAGAAAGAAAAAAATGGAAGAAAAAGATGGAGTGAGAAAAAAGAGAGAGAGAGTAATTTGTTTACAGGGAGAAAGAGAGAAAGAAAAGGAGAGATGAGAAAAAAAAGAGTGAAGAAATTTTTTAAAAAAAAACATGGCAACCCCCCTTTGCTCCCATTTTCTTCTAATTTTCCCTCTTTCCCACTGTCACCAACCATCACACCGTCATTCACAGCAACTCATGGTAGCTTCCATATCGTCAGCGCCAGACAGCCTCCCACATTGACAGTAGTGCTGCCAGACAGCCTCCCACATGTAGTGCTGCCAGCAGCCCAAGAGTCACCTCTCTCTCTCTCTCAAGCAAACCTAGAGTCACCAACCACCAATCATCATGTGTCCTTTCTCCCATGGAAAAACCACCAATCACTGCGACCCACCTCCTTCTCTCCATGAATTGAAAAATGAGTACGAATATTTTCAGTGTTAAAATGTGAGAGGGAGAGAGAGTCATAACCAACATGAGTATGTTATACAGGCATGCACAAGGACCAAGTAACAAAGAAAAGATTTGCGCATATAGCCTGAGTAAAAGAAAAAAAATCCTTGACTGAAAAGGAAAGAATGAGGAAGTTAAAAGATTTATGTCTGCAAGTTGCAACAGAAGAAAAATACCCTAATTAATGGCAAGAAAAAATAGAAGAGAGAAGGGAATATGGCATTGCTTTTAAGGGTATCAGGAACTGAAATGGGATTCCTGAATTGAAACATTTCTTCTTTATTATCTTTCTTTTATCTTATGATGATTACTTTACATATGTATTTTTGAGGTGCAGAACATGGATGAAAAGCCTAAACGTCCATGCGTAGTACTGAAACTTCAGGGGGCAAGCTGTAGACCCTGATCTGCTTTTTACACCCACCAACCATGTGTGATTCATGGAGGGAGGTAATAAAAATAAGGATGATGTTCATGGCATGTTCATAGTTCATCTTCCCAAAACCATATATAAGTATTTCTTAAAAGAAAGTTTAAAAAAAGAAACTAAGTTACTGACTACGACAACTCGATCTAGCCACAGGTCTTAGCCTTATTATAAGCAGATGCAAGTACAACTTGCTAATTTAGTGCTTAATTAATAAGTTGAATTCAGTAATGTGCTATTTGAATTCAAGTATCAACTCTAAATTGTTCATAGTTGTCTTCGAGTAATCATTGATTCTATCCTAACACTAGATGCCATTGGAGAAATATATGGGGAAAAAAAAAGGTTAGTGATTGTTCTGAGTTTTTAGTAACTCGGAATAAAGACAGTCACTATTATGGGTTAACTTGAGAAATTTGAGATATAGAGTTTGGTTTGAACTGAATTTTTAGTTAAATCAAGCTAAATATTAACATCGTAAAACTCACTTGACTGAGTTTTTAGTAACTCATCCTAGTTTATAGTGTTCCGATTAAATTTGACCAAACTCAATTCAAGCTTAGCCAAGTCAATACCTTGTAAAAACATTATTTATTGTTTTAATAAAAATAATTAATTTAAAGTGTGTTTGGTATTGTGGTAGTTGTTTGTGATTGCGGTTTGAAAAAAATTATTTTATAAAAAAAATTTTTAGTTGAGGTTGATTTGGTATTTATATATGTTTGGTTAAAACTGTTGTTGAAATTGAGGTTAAATAAAAAGTAGTTTAATATGTGTTTGGTTAAGAATGTTTTTCAAATTGAAGTTATAAAATATTTTTTAAAAAAAATATTAATATTGATGGTTTATAATTTAAATATTGTAGATTTAACTACTGCTATTACATCATGAAATGAATAATACTTAATATAAAATATTTTTTATTGTTCCATTAAACTATCTAGGAACAATAAATTATTTTATAAAAAATATTTTTAGTTGAGGTTGGTTTGGTTTTTATATATGTTTGATTAAAATGTGGTTGAAATTGAGATTAAACAAAAATTAGTTTAATGTGTTTGGTTAAGAATGCTTTTCAAATTGAAGTTATAAAATAATTTTTTAAAAAAATATTAATATTGATGGTTTTTAATTTAAATATTGTAGAATTAACTACTGCTATTACATCATGAAATAAATAATACTTAATATAAAATATTTTTTATTGTTCCATTAAACTATCTATAATTCCATCACGTATGAAATACATCCAATAAGGACTATAATTTCATTGGTTTCGTAAGCGCGCAATAACATCAGGAATAAAATTGGGATTGCAATCAAATCTACAAATGTTATGTCATCAAGCGATATCCTTCTAATTTATATAGTGTCATTGAATAATATGAAACACTAGTTTTTCGAATAAAACACAATTAAAAATTAAAAATAAAATAAAATTTTTATTTTATTTTACAGGGTCGGACCCGGTTCAATGTATTTAGCTTTAGACCAGACCCGGTCCGACCAGAACAATAGAGACAGTATCCATTGTTCAAGTGAACAGTGGAGAGTTCACTCTCCACGCAGAGGAGAAGGAGCAGATAAAAATTGCTTCTCGTAAACTGAGGTTCGACCTCAGTTTTTGAGTGGGATTCATGTGAAAAAAAAAATATGATTAATATTAACCAAACACTTTAATTTAATGTTTGTTTCTTACTGTTGCCACAACCATAATACCAAACGGGCACTTAGTTATCTGCTACCCATACTTTTTTTTTTCTAGATGTTTAGGCTTTGTTCAATAATGGAGTCTTACTCCATTTTTCCAAAGGAAAATGAACTTTGGTAGAATGCTTGCCTTTAAAATTCTTCATTAGTTTTAGATACTTTATAACCAATCATTGATTACATGTAATATTATTATATTTATATAAATATATATTTATTATTAATAAAAATTTAAATTATTTTAAATATTTATATATATTAATGAATATAAAATAAAGATAAAGTTATTCTGAAAATACTTTATTGTAAAGCAAATGAGGATTTGAGTTTTGTGTCGATTTCTCAAAGAGGAACTCATTTGTTCGAAGTTATCCATTACGATGATAAAAATTAATTCCAATTACGTGTTGTACAACATTGTATGTTTTTATTTGGATAGAAGATTGAGCTGATCAATTATTAATAAACATTTTGATAGTACAAATCTTATACTGTTCTTGTGTTTTTTTTCTTCTTGCCTTTTAATTACATTGAATTTTTTTTCTTTTTAAAAAATTAATAATATCCGAAAGATGAGAAAAAAATGTTTTTATATGTCAAAATGTAAAAAAAAAAATCATGTAAAACAAGTTAATTTGAAGACGATTTTTATTTTGATATTTTTTCCAAATGTAAAAAAAAGGAAATTATACTTGAAATCTACCTAAGGGCCTGAATGGGCTTCCACCAGTTGCCGAATATATTATCTTAAGACAATTCAGAAGCCTTTTTTACCTATTATAGGCCCAATATAAGCCCAAAGAGTAGCTGTGAGAGGACCCGGGATTTGATTGATTTGGTCCAAATCCATGTCTGGCTGCTTGTAGGCTCTCACGCCATTTGTCTCAGACTACTGATGGGCAAGTTTGTACCTTAGGGACTAAATTGAACAACACCAAAGTTCAGGTCACCTGATTGATAAAAGCATTCTTTGAAAACAATTGCCTATTAAATTTAATTGCAATTAAATTGGATTCAATTTGATTTTGAATTTCACCTGTTCGGGCGTCAAATTTCTTTCACGTGCTATTTTTTAATCCAAGTTTTGGGGATAAAATTAAATTCCTATTGTCCAAATCTAAAAAAAATTAAGAATAATTTCATATTTTGAATTAATTTAAATAAAATTAAGAAAAAAATGATTATTTTTCAAGTACTCATAAAAATAACAACTCCATTGATGATTTTGTAGTGATGTGTAAAAGAAAAGAATATATTTTTTTTAAAAAAGGAAAAATAATTAAGAAAGTAGGACAACTTCATTAAATAAAAAAGTAAATAAAAAACAAGCAAAAAAGTAGATAAATTAATATATATATATATATACACACACACAAACAAAGTGTTTAAATTAATTCATAATATAATAATATAATGTAAGTGAACAGTTTGATAAAAAAAATTTGTATATAAATTTTATTTTTAATAAATTTCGTCGATTCAGAGCTGCTTGAGATGAAAGTTTCAATGAAAACTAATCTTTATTAATTATAATAATTGAAAATTCGATTTCATAAAATGTTTTTAATTAAAACCACCAAATTGAGAGTTTATAGGCTTAGAAATTTCATTAAACACAAATAAAGTAAAGGTACCAAAGTGATCCAAATGAAACTCTCTAGCTACTACTTCAAACCTTAACCCCCACACGAACCCTAGCTCTCCACTCCTCTTATAAATCCCTCCTTTTCAACACTCCTTCTACATCTGCGCCTCTCTCTCAAAACCCTAATCTCTCACATTTCAACAAAACCAGCAGCCATGGAAGAGCGCCCCCCTGCAGAACGTGGATCCTTCGGTCGTGGCTTCGGTGGACGTGGAGACCGGGGAGGCCGAGGTGGACGTGGAGATCGCGGTGGACGAGGCCGACGCCGCTCTGGCCGCAAAGAGGAGGAAGAGAAATGGGTACCAGTCACAAAACTAGGCCGCCTTGTAAAAGATGGCAAAATCTCCTCCGTGGAGCAAATCTACCTCCACTCACTACCCATCAAAGAGTACCAAATCATAGACACCCTTATTGGTCCTATCTTGAAAGATGAGGTGATGAAAATCACCCCAGTTCAGAAACAAACAAGAGCCGGTCAGCGAACCAGGTTCAAGGCCTTTGTTGTTGTTGGTGATGGGAATGGACATGTTGGTTTGGGTGTGAAGTGTGCTAAAGAAGTGGCCACTGCCATTCGTGGGGCTATTATTTTGGCAAAACTCTCTATTATTCCGGTGAGGAGAGGGTACTGGGGGAACAAGATCGGAAAGCCACATACTGTGCCTTGTAAGGTTACAGGGAAGTGTGGCAGTGTGACTGTGAGAATGGTCCCCGCCCCTCGTGGAGCTGGGATTGTTGCTGCCAGGGTTCCTAAGAAGGTGCTTCAGTTTGCTGGAATTGATGATGTTTTTACATCTTCCAGAGGATCTACTAAGACTCTTGGAAACTTTGTTAAGGTTCGGTTTCGACATGTTTATTTTGTTGTGTGCTTGTGGTTGCTTTTATTTTCTGAACTTTGAAGTGATTTACTGTTGTGATGGGGTGCAATGTATAGTTTGTTAAATCTTTGGTTATGAATTGATCTGGAGATGTTTTTCTTGATGAATTTATTTTGCTTTGCCCACGTTCATGTCTTCATTTACTCACGAGACTGGTGGATTAATTTGTTTGTTTGAGAAAGTTGAGGCATTCCTTATCACGAAATGTTGGTTATGGATTTTGATCCAATTTTTATGTTGTCATGTTTCTCATTACTGAATGGTGCTTTTCTGGGATTCGAAATGGAAGTAAATGTAATCTGCACTGATTGTTAATGATTTTCTTGTTTAGAACTCCTTTCGCGCACAATTACGCCGTTGTAAATCCTCTCTTTTGATTCCTTTTTTTCTATATTGGTAGTAAAACAGTTTATAATTAGTAGGAGATGATTAAGACAACTCCACTGAAGTAGAAAGTAAATCAATGTATGTTGAGGATATCTGTCTAGTTTGGGTTGCCTTGGTTTGCTATTCAGTACTGTTGTGTCAGTTTCTAGTTGATCCCTTGTGTCTTTATCTTTTGTTTGCTGCTGAGTTGCCATTGTAAGCAAGTAATGTTTACTTACCCGCTTGTTTTTCCTCTTCTGTTTAATGATGTTAGAACTTTAGCTTCTATATATTAAGCATTGATGTAAGATCTCCACTTCACTACTTAATTGCTTGTTCTTCTTGTGCGACTGAGGTGTTGAGTGTTAAGATGTAAAAATTAATGATGTGTATCATTGCGAATTTCTGAATCGTTTGTTCATCTGCAGGCCACATTTGACTGCTTGCTGAAGACTTATGGGTTCCTTACACCTGACTTCTGGAAGGAGACTCGCTTCATAAGGTCACCATTCCAAGAGTACACAGATCTGTTGGCAAAACCCACTAGCAAGGTTCTCATCACTGAGGTTCATGAAGATTGATTCTCATGCTGCCTGGGATGCCATGGAAGATTATTACAAGACAATGTTTTTCCTTAGTATAGGCTGTAGTCAAAAGATGATTATTGTATTCCCTGAGGATAGCCATGTTTGTTTTGGATTCCTTTCCAAGTTTTGATTCGGATTTTTTAAATGTTATTTTGGATGGATTTGCAATATTATGCATGTTTTAATACTTGCTTGAATCATTATTTGCTGATGTGCTGCTCCCCAACCTAGCACTTAGGTTAACAATCTTCTGTACACTGAATCATTGTGTTTAAGGTGGTTGTTTCGTTCTACATTACCATGTCACCCTTTGTTGTTCTTGAACGATGAAGGCCGGTGCTAATCTCGGACTGGATGACAACATGAGCTGATAGTCGATTTTAGATTCAGATAATTATGTTGCTTGCAACGACTCTGGAAAAAGTCTGGATTGTTGCTGTCTATAATAAAAGTCCGTAGCCATCACCTTAGCGCAGCTTGCTTTTACCCTTGAACTGGAAAATCTACTGTGTTCGTTAAGAACCAGTCTATGGATGATATGTCCTGTCTCTTGTCCAAGAAGATTTGATCCCTTCTCATTAGTGCATTGCAAGTGTTTTGATACCCCCAATGAAATTTAATAAATTTCTGTGTTCATCCTAATATTTAAATCTAAAAAACCAAAGAAAAATGCGATTTGTTTTTCAAAAAAATCAATTTAAATATTATTTAAGTGAAAATAGTTTATGATTTTTGAAAGTGAAACAATACATGCATGATAGAACAGAATTTATCCTTTAAATCAAGCACATTTATTAATTTTCAAATTTAAAGTTCATAAACATGTTGAACCATGCCCTAAGTTTAAGTTGGTATTTAGGTGGACTAGATGTAATAGATCAATGAACACCTTTATCTTCCATGCTGAAGAATTCGTAAACTAAAGATGAGTTAGGTTCGTGTTTAGAATTAGAGGGACTAAAAGTATTTGACCTCTCAAGTCTCAACAGCCTTATCTTGCTTCTTAAATTAAAGAAACCCTTTACGGTGCTAGAGGAATCAATTTTATTAAAACAATATGATATATTTTTTATTAATTTGCTTTAATAATTATAAACTATTTTTTAATAAAACTAATAATTTCAGTTATAAATATTGTGTTGGTTAAAATAAATAAGTGATACATTAACAAAAAAAAAAAATTATCTTAATAAAAGAATGTCAAGACCAATGTATTTTTACTCTTAGGTCGACACTGATCAGGGGGTTAACATATAATTTTCTGAGCTATACGGATTAGCTTAGTAGTTTATAAAAGTTTAAGGATTAAGTTATAATTTACTCTTATCTGTTGGTATAATTCAATTTCAGGTGATGCGATGGGGTCCGCATGTAATTCCATTTTTTGAAGGTGTGGAACTTTCCAATCATTTTTTAATTTTAATTTGACATGGCGCCTGCTCATAAAGCAATTTTTTTTTCCTTAGTAGTTAGTACAGGTTTTAGAGAGAGAGAGAGACGGAGGGGGGGTATAGGACAGGCATTGAATTGAGTGGTCTGGACAATGCTGGAAAATCGGTGCCTTTTTTACATGGTTTAGAGAGATTTCCAGCCTCTGTTCAGCTGTTTCTTGGCTCTGATCCGAGGTAAAATATATCGTATTTTCATGGTTTGGTTATTGGTATTTTTTTTAAATTTTCATTTATTATAACCCCTTTTGTTAGTTATATTTATCTTTAAGAATTCTGATACTTCTTCACAATTTTGTGATTAGTTATATGATTTTGATTCTGTTTTCCTGTCCCCATAACGCCTTTTCTTGAATCTGAATTCCACATTGTCTTTACCGAAATTGTTCTGTATGGTGAAATTTTGAGTGTTTTTTTCCCCTTTAAGAATCCCTTTTGTAAAATTTGTAATTTTTCAACACAGGCTGGCCATTGAATTTGAGGGTACCCAGTTGAGTTTTGAGTCTTTCTTTCCCTTCTTGTTGCCGAAATCTTGAGTTTCTGTTCGGTTTAGAGGGGAAAGAAAGCAAAAAAAATTGAGGGAAATATATTTGGAATCCAAAATGAGCGCGATTTCGGGTTTAGTTTCAAGGCAAGTAATGCCTGCATGTGGTAGCCTTTGTTTCTTTTGCCCTGCAATGAGGGCAAGGTCCAGACAGCCTGTCAAGAGGTATAAGAAGCTCATGGCAGATATTTTTCCTCGAAACCAGGTTAGCACTCTTTAAATTCCTATCTTTTAACATTTTTTTTTATCACATTTGGTATGCATAACAAGAAGTTAATAATTTCTTGTTTCTGCATTTGTTGGTTAATTTATGTGAAGGCGGGTTTAAAGGAAAGCGATTTCATGAAAATAAGCTAGTTCATACTTTATAATGTGGCAATCCAATTTGGATTACACATATTCTTTTCCCCCTCTTTTAGCTGATTTTCTTTGCCAGTGACAGAATATGTTCATCTTGAGGTAGTTATATTGTACTTACTGACTGAAAACATATGATGTCAATGTTGCAACTGCCAGCACATGGTCTCATGTAATGAAAAACAGACAGTGTATCAAAGATGAACAATGACCTTGTATTATGTCACCGGGGTTGCAAATGATGTATCATTGCTTGATAAATCTAAACATAGAAATAGGTTGTACAAAAACTTGGAATATGAGAGTGAGGTTTTACCTTTCAACTCCTAGATGGTCTGTGTTCTCTTTAGGTATTAGAAACAAGTGCCATCATTATGCATTAACAAAGAAAATTTCATTAAGATCTTGTTCCAATTGATCCTGGACCAATTTTGTGACTTGGGACACTATTGAATCCCTAAATAGCTTCTAAGGTACCATTTAAGACTCAGCTTCCTGTTTTTCTCCTTGCCACCATAAGTCCGTTTTAGAAAACCTTGTTCTTTGTTTTCGGTCTTGTGTCATTCTTTTGTTCTATTTTTGAATTTTTCGATTCCACACCATCTGTTTTTTCTTTTCTTTCTATTATATTGCAAATGAGATTATGTAGCTGTCTTTTTTTGTTTCTGGTTTACTTCCCTATCAAGCTATTCCTGCATGAAAATGATGAATTTTAAGCCACTAGGGTTTCGGACTCCTCCCTGAAAATATGGTTTAATCAAGCACGCATGATGCTTCTGAAAATTTTCATTCTGTTCAACGGTGAAGTGATTTGATGTCCAGTTCATTTCATTGAAATTTTGTGTTAATGGAATATTTAACGACAGGAGGAAGGACCAAATGACCGGAAGATTGGAAAACTATGTGAATATGCTGCTAAAAATCCTCTCCGTATCCCAAAGGTATAGTTTGTTTCATATAAAACCTCAAATTAACGCAATAGTTGTGTGATACAGTTCTGATATTTTGGAAAGTTCCAATATGTCATGTATATATTTATTTCTTGAATGAAATAGGGTGAAATTTGCCTGATATTAGCCTTTATTCTCTCTGTATGGTTGAAAAAACCTTTTGGAAATAATATCTGCTAAAATTGCTGTCCAAGTGTTATTTCTTTGGGAAATCAAGAAGTCAGAAAAAATATATCAGCCAGGTTTCTTTTGTTTGTTTATTATGGAACTAATATTTGTGAGAGTTTGTGTGTCTTCTTGCTCCCTTTTTGTTAGTTGTTTGATTAAATTATTATTTGTCAAGAGATATAAAACATGCTATACACACATAAATGATTGTATTTCCTATCAGCACACATGAAGTACGCCCAGATTAATTAGATAGGAAACTTTTTGGCCTTATTTAACCTCTTTCACCTCCATTCCCTTTTTCTTTTGCTGGAACGAGATTGGGTTTTTGATGCTGTTCAAGTTAGAATATTTTACTGGTTGAAAAATCATATAGATTCTCTTCACCCCCCCACGGGCGTTATGATTGTTATGTGATTAGCTGCAAATTTGGTAATCAGATCACATGTTCTCTTGAGCAAAGGTGTTACAAGGAACTGAGAATTGAGAACTTTCAATCTGCAAAAATTGTGATGTGCATTTACAGGAAATTGCTGGTCACCTGCAAGGAGCAAATGTGAGTTTATTCTTCCGTGATGATTTCTTGTGGGTTGTGCAATATTTGCATTTTTAAAATCTCATTGTTTTTCCCATTGTTTATAGTGTTAGATTATGGTCTCTTTCATACTTTCTTTTGTACTATATACACCACCAATAATACCCATTTAAGTTTTCTTCAATCACACTTGTAGAAACAAGGGACATCATTCCCTAATCCAAGTATTTTTAACCATACTTGTATGCTCAAGAACTAGGCCAGTTTTCATTTCTCTCCACTTGCTATTTCATCCCCTCCACCTTGAGTAAATAGTGTAGCATCTGTATTTGCTTTCTTTGCTCTCATCTCCTGTATGTGGTGTATTTATGATTGGGGATCATTTCACAGGACTTTGTTTGCAAGTAGCTTACTGGGCATCATTAATACTCTATTGGATCAAACACGGCAGGATGACATCCAAGTTATAGGATGCGAGACTCTGTTTGACTTTGTAAATAATCAGGTATGTGCTATTGGTTGTTACTTAGTAACTCAACATCATCATCGGGGGTAATTTGTTGTTGAGCTTCCAGGTTTCTGCACAGAGGAACCTTCAAACTCTCTCTCATAGCTGAATTTTGCAGAAGGATGGAACTTACATGTTTAACTTAGAAGGATTTATTCCAAAACTCTGTCAGTTTGCTCAAGAAGAGGGAGAGGATGAAAGGGCAAAAAGTCTACGGGCAGCTGGGCTGCAAGCCCTTTCTTCAATGGTACCCATTTCCTCCATTTTTCCTATATTTCTTCAAAATCTGGAACTATGGTTCTTCTGAAATTGGTGGTTAACAATGGGCATAAAACAAATAGACCTACCTTGAATCTTACTGTAGCCAGCAAATGTGATTACTTCTAAATGCATCTTGCCTGACTGCTTTGTAAGTCTTTCTTGCTCCAAATTGTTCTGCAAACAAGTGCCAATGATCCGAGGAAATGATTTTTTTTTGTTTTCCATATAAATAGAAACTCTCTAGTATTAGTACTTTTCATTTCAATCATTCTTATTCCAAGTGGTTCTTTTTTTTCCCTTCTGTATTTGTAGGTTTGGTTTATGGGTCAACATTCTCATATTTCAGTGGAGTTTGACAATGTAAGCAGATTTTCGGACCATCTTGGATCACATTGCAAGTTTACCTGTGCATGACAGATTTTGATACTTCTTATCATCCTCTCCATATTTCTACCTGAGAATTGAAAAATAGTCAATCATATCCAAATGTATTTTGCAACCTGCCCATAATTTGACCAAGTCGTTTAGTCTGCCAGCCGTTGCTTTGCTTATTTGACCAATATTTTGCTCATTAGATAAGTCTTATATATGGACATATATGCACAAAAGAAATTAAAAAATAAAAAAGAAATGTGCTAACTGAGGCAGTTCAAATCCATGCATGAACTTTCCTATTTCACCAGACAGATCTGCACTCAACATCTTTGCTTCAAGTGACTGCCCTCAAGAAGACATGAACATGCATGCTTGCTCTTAGAAGAACAAGATTTTTACCATTTATGCATTGTAACAACACCTATAGGTACATTCATGTGGACACAATTTACCATGGAAGCTATTCAAGGCAGTCTCTGCAGTAGAGCATCTTAACAAAATCTCATTAATCTGCATGCTTTATCTTTCCTTTTTTCTTACCACTATTTAAAGAATATGACCTGCATTTCAGCTCATTCAATCAATCATTCATTTTTTTAGTACAAAGATAAATAGTTGTTTACCTTTTTTTTTCTAAAATACTTTCCATATAATTAAACAGGTAGTTTCAGTAGTCTTGGAAAATTATGGCGGTCCTATGAGGAGTTCAGAGAACCTAGATACTGACAAGCAAGGTCCTCAGAGTCGGTGGGTGCAAGAAGTGCTGAAAAATGAGGGGCATGTCACTCCTTTGCCAGAGGTCATTACAAGGGTTCCTTCTTGGAGGACAATTGTAAATGAGAGAGGCGAAGTAAATATGACAGAGTAATCTCTTGGCACAAGATTTTATTGGTGAAGACATAGTTTATTGTATTCCAATCATCAACTATTAGATATTTATCATTCTTCTGGTTTGGCAGAGAAGACTCCCAGAACCCCTGCTTTTGGTCCAGGGTTTGCTTGCATAACATGGCCAAGTTAGGGAAGGAGGCTACAACAATTCGGCGTGTTCTGGAATCGTTGTTCCGATACTTCGATAATGGAAATTTATGGTCCCTTGAAAATGGTCTTGCCTTCCCAGTTTTAAAGGATATGCAGTTTTTAATGGATAATTCTGGTATATAAGCAATTCTTTTACCTGTTCAATTGGTATTCCTAAGGCATTATTTTATTCCCTGTCTTTTAATTTCATGAAGCGTGCTATTTTTGTGCTCTTCCAATTTTAATTGTGGTTTGATGGGAGACTGATTGTGCTCTTTAATTTTAACATGTTATAGGGCAAAATACACATGTTTTGCTTTCCATATTGATTAAGCATCTCGATCACAAAAATGTCCTTAAAGAACCCAGCATGCAGCTCGATATTGTTGAGGTTACCACTGCCCTTGCTCAGCATGTGAAGGCCGACCCTTCTGTGGCAATAATTGGTGCTGTAAGTGATGTCATGCGTCATTTGCGGAAAAGCATACACTGCTCACTTGATGATGCAAATCTGGGTGCTGAAATAAAAAATTGGAACAAAAACTTGAGAGAAGTGGTGGATAAATGCCTTACTGAGTTAGCATATAAGGTGGCACTCATCTCCATTAACTCTTACATAAAGCGATGCTTCTTTGGGTTTTAAAATAGTGTTCCTATTTTAAGTAATCCAATTTCATTTTATGTGTGCTGTAAATGTTTTATATATTATGATCAATTACTTCAGGATTTTCAAAGAGATAAAAAACTGGTTGCTATTGGTGAACAGGTCGGAGATGCTGGCCCTATCCTTGACATTATGGCTGTGATGCTGGAGAACATCTCAAATATTACTGTTATAGCCAGAACTACTATTTCTGCTGTTTATCGTACTGCTCAAATTGTTGCCTCATTACCAAATTTGTCATATCAAAACAAGGCAAAGCCAAACTTGTGGTCTTTTTTAATGTTATGATTGTTGACTACCTTCATTCCTTTATTTATCTACTCTACATTTCTTATTTCTTGCAGGCATTCCCTGAAGCTCTTTTTCATCAGTTACTTCCAGCAATGGTCCATCCTGACCATGAAACAAGAGTTGGAGCTCACCGCATCTTTTCTGTTGTTCTTGTGCCATCTTCAGTTTCACCTTGTCCATCCTCGAATAATAAAGGCTCTGATCTTTCACGGACTCTGTCAAGAACTGTCTCTGTCTTTTCTTCTTCAGCTGCCCTTTTTGACAAGCTACGGAGGGATAAAACTTCCACCAGGGAAAATGTCTTTCAAGACAGCAAAAATAATGCTCATGAAGGTGAACAAATCAGTAATGGGATGCTTGCTAGATTGAAGTCATCTACCAGTCGAGTATACAGCTTGAAAAATCCTCTTGTACCTTCAACATCAGATGAGAATCCTGTAAACAACTTAAATAACGAAACCGTAAGTTCTGGCAATGTCAACTTCTTATCATCTAAATTTTTGCTGTCCATCTGGGTTAAATTTTTTTAGTACTCGCTTAACTTCAGTGGGATTGCATCTGTTATAATTCTCTTCCTTAGGTAACCACTATAGTCTGATCCTCTAATTGAGATCCTAACTATGCACAAAGAATTCTGCGTGATCCTTACTGCTCGTGCAGAAGAGTTTCCAGTTATGCATTTTTCTTCTAAAATATGCTAATATATTCATCTGAGACATCAATACAGTATCAAGAAAGGAGTGTAAGAGTCTGCTGGAGATGCTTAAAATGTTACCCTAAGGAATATGGGTCAATTCAACATAATACTGTATTCTGGACATGCATGGACATAATCTTTAGATACATCTTTCACAAAAAGCGGGCCTTAGCTTTATACATGTATATTATGACTGATACAAAAAGTGGCTTTCCGAAGCAGGAAATTGCAGCCTGTAGTTTATATATAATCAATAGCTTGAATACCAAAAGTAATGAACTCTTCAATTGGTTATAAAAAATTGTCTTAATTTAGTCTATCATTGTATCTGAATCTTCTGCATTCGTTGAACCTCAGGAGGCTGGTTCTCTAAGGCTGAGTAGCCGCCAGATCACTCTTTTGCTTTCATCAATTTGGACACAGTCCATTTCTCCTGCAAATACACCTCAAAACTATGAAGCAATTTCTCATACATATAACCTGGTGTTGTTGTTCTCTCGAGCCAAGGTAATTTCTCAGTTAATGTAATTGACGGTAGCTCTTTAACAGGCACTGGTGGTAATAACAGTTTCGACCTATGGCTAATCTATTTTGCTATCTCTTTTTGTGTCTGTCATCAATGTTTAAGCTTGTCATTTCTCTAACTGCATCTGAAAAAATTCCTAGAGTATTTTATCCGCCTTGCAATGAAACTCTAATCACAACTGCACCACAATTTCTTCTTGAACTTTAGTTTAGAAGATACAACATCCACAAACTTTAATCATTTATAGGCTCTGTGAGAAGTTAAGTGATGCAAATCTATTCACCAATTATGTCTCATTGATCCTGAATGGCTGCGCAGAATATTTCTGTTGGCTATCTCTACAAATGATCTATCTTGTCCTTTTCCCCCTCCTATTTTTTCTGGTTAGTTTATGAGTTCTATTACATTTTACCTTCTTTCACAGAATTCCAGTGACGAGGCTTTGATTAGAAGTTTTCAGCTTGCATTTTCTTTGAGAAACATTGCTCTTAAGCAAGAAGGTAAGATCTCAAAGTTATTACTGCATGGAAAGTTGTTTCTTGTGAATGAACCAGGGCTGAGTTTTCTATCAAAACTAGAAGATGGCTTGCTTTGCGTATTATGTATATTCATGATTGACAAAGTTGCATAAATGAAGTGAAAATAAGTAGAGGAAACTTAGATTAAACTTTTGAATTTAAAACTGAATTTGTCCTAGATAATATGAGGCTTGTGGTTGAGATGTATGACTTGGTAAAGGATTTCTAGTTTTTGTAGTATTAGCTCATTCACAAATTGGGGTATATATACTATTTTCAATTTTTCATAAAGAACCGATACCAATTAGAGTCATTCATTACAATAGTTGAATATTTTTAATGATGAAGGGTATTAGTGACAATAATTATGGCTAACTAAGCACAAGAAAGGTTGATGGGTTCTTAGGAGCTCGGATGAAACTTTCACAAAATGTGGCTGCTTGATCTGAATTACTTTACCAAAAATTTAATAAATCCGTTTGGTAGGTCATCCAAGAAAATCTTTAACCTCTTTATTACTTCCATATAATGGAAAGCTAAATTGAGTTGTGCCCTAACTTTCAAATTTGATTACTGAATACAATAGGGTGGAAGGTTAGGCGGTGCATGAATTTTTCTAGCGCATACAGGTTGAATATTGAGTCCTATTATGTATTGCTGATAAGTATGTGCTGCATCTTGAGTTGTAAAGTATTTAGATCACAGCTCCTTTGAATAAGTGGTTAGGGTATAATTAAATTCAACCTCATTTAGTTTATCTTGCTATTTTCCAACTACTTTCATGCTAATAAGCATGTCAAGCAGGGAACGAACATGTTAAAATTTTGCATTTGGATATCATCTCTTTAATTGAAGCCATAATCTTGCTGTTATTGCAGAGCCACTCCCACCATCACGTCGCAGATCCCTCTTTGCCTTGGCAACTTCAATGATTCTTTTTACATCGAAAGCGTACAATATTATTCCGCTTATTTATTGTACGAAGGTGGTGCTGACAGAAAAAATGGTAAGTGTATCATTGCTAATTAAGTTGTACTTGCATTGGTTTACAATTGTAAACATCTGTTCACTAGCTTGTTGAAGGTTCTATATTATGTGGGGATTATGCTTTCTACTGTTACATGCAAATGATTGTTTCTGGTTACTTTCATGTTATTTGTGATATATAACCATAAACTTCATATTTTTTTATGGGGTTTGATGCTTGTGATATATAGCTATATATCAAGCAAATGACCTTTTCTGGTTATTTTCACGTGCTTTGTGATATATAACCATTAACCTTATGTTTTTTTTATGGGGTTTGATGCTTGTATCAGATCGATCCATTTTTGCACTTAGTTGAAGATTGCAAGTTACAGGCTGTGAGTACTGAATCTGGCCACCCTGCAATTGTTTATGGATCTAAGGAGGATGATTGCTCAGCTTTAAAATCCCTTTCAGAGATAGATGTTACTGGGAACCAAAGCAGGGAATTCTTTGCTGCTGAGATTGCTAAGAGCTTGGGAAATTTGGCAAAGGTAAAACATTTATCAGAATTGTTTCAGTATTTTGGTCCTGTCATTTGATGATTATACAGTGCGTATTAAACAGTGACTTGTTCTCTACAGTTTGAATCATCCACTATACAGGAGAAACTCCTCAACGAATTCTTACCCAATGATGTGTGTCCTTTGGGAGCCCAGTTGTTTATGGATACTCCAATGCAAATAGATCAGGTTGATTCCGAAGATAACTCTCTAATGGAGGTAAATGCCTTTCACTATTTTCTCTTTTATTAATACTTGGGACTCGCATTCTGAGAGAGAGAGAGAGAGAGTTCTTGGTACTCTCATCATCTTATTTTTGTTTTTGCAGGGCACTCCACTTTTTACATTAGATGATGTTTTTCTAGATTCATTGGAAGATCAAACCACTCAGACCACAGAAATTGTCTTCCAAGACACTGACCTATTGAGCGTCAATCAACTTCTAGAATCAGTATGTTGCCTATACCATGCTCTCTTGTTAAGTGCTACTTGCTTTTAGAAGTTTGACGAAGGCTTTTTGTTGGTGCTGTAACTTAAATTTTTAATGCGGACTGGTTTCTCATTCCAAGTTATTTATAGTATCCAGTCTACTCTTCTCTTGAGGCCTTGCTTGCCTGGCCCTAATGGTTTGGGTTTGGGACTTGTCTTCAATCTAACACATCGAAATCTTCCAATTATGCGGTAAAGGAAAAAATAATACAAAAAACATGATTACAGAGAGGTGCTTTATGTGTGCAGGTCTTGGAGACGACACAACAAGTTGGACGATTGTCTGTAACTGCACCTGATGTGTCTTATAAGGAAATGGCTCATCATTGCGAGACCCTTCTGATGGGAAAGCAACAGAAGATGTCTCATGTGATGAGTGTCCAGTTGAAACAGGAGAGTTTGATGAATGTCTCCCTCCAGAACCATGATGATGAAATAAGGAAGGTAATATCTTAATTGTATGCTGATTTGGGTTCGGATGGTCGTGTTTTCTTACTGCATGAAATTTTAACCTGGACATACTCGCTATGCATTTCTTTGCACGTATCATCCATGTGTGTATGGTATGATTATTCTAAATGTAATATCATTACTTTCTCCGAAGCATAGCCTTAAAAGTTTTCATTGTGTTTGCATGCTGAACTAATCAGCTTGAGATTCCCTCACCTCTTCTAAATGAAAATTATGCAGGTTACCAATCCTTTCCTTGAACAAAATATCATTGCAAGCCCACAATTACCACTAGTTGGCACTGTTCAAATGCAGTGTGGGGCAGAGTATCAACATCATCCTAACTTCTTCAGGCTACCGGCATCAAGCCCCTTTGATAACTTTCTAAAAGCTGCAGGTTGTTGATCGTAAAGAAGTAAAAGAGAAGCATGTTTTCTGTCTACAGTCAAGAATCAATTGTTAAATCAGCTCGGAGCTCGAAGGCCATGCATCTGCAAGAATATCTTGTCAGCGTATATATATCGCATTTTCTATTAATTTTTACAAGTCCGAGATGCCAACAAGATTGGTTGATGTTGGTTATTTTTAGTCACCTTCAATTCTTTCATTCTTTACCTTTCTCGTTTCTTTTACCTCCATATATTTGGCAGTGACTGTAAGAGGAAGGTGCCTGCCATTTGCTTCTTGTCCAGTGGTCCTGCAAGAGAGTTCGGATACTGCTTGGATTTTTAAGGAACTGGTATATCTTAAATGTCCATCGCTGAATGATGATAGATGTGCAAGTAAATTCTATACTTGATCATGTATGCTTTTTTGAGATGTGAAGCCTATTGAACGAAGTCACCCACACTTGTTCTTCTATGTATTCTTAGTAAGAGATACCAAAAACTCTGTTCCTGGATTGCAGTGTCTCCTAGCCCGACTTGAACCGGAGACAATCAGCTCTCTCTCTCTTTCTCTTTATGTTTTTTGAAGGAATGTTTTCTACTAGTTTCATTTATTGTGTATGAATGCATGATTAGCCATGCATGGTTGGCTTCAACTCGAGTACTTGTTGCAGCACAAGTGATACCCCTTTAATTTAAAAAAAATAAAAAATTAGTGGTTAATCACCTTTGTGGCGGCATTGTAGTTGTGATGTTAAGTGATAACAATCCATCAATAATAATGACTATAATAATATCAAATTAATATCTATTTTTTAATAATAAATAATAATAATTACAATAAAAGATAATAATATGATAGAGGTGTGACTATAATAGAATAGTAATTATAAAATTTTTAATAAGACGTTGGAAGTCGAGATGATAGTGTAGTACAATGATAATATTAAAATATATGACGGTGGTGATAAAAATAATAATTATAATAATAATGGTGGTATTGTGATGATGATAATTATAATTATTCTGACAGTATTATTGGTAAAATAGTATTTATAGCAGTATGTTGATGATAATGTTTGTAACATAATGTCCTATATATTAAAAAAAAAAAAGTAAATCACTTTTTATTGTTTTAAAAAAACTGTTTTAAGTTTTTTAAATTGTTTAGAATAAAAAATATATACACAGTAGTTCTAAGATGGGCTAAAATAATTTCGATGTAGAGCCCAGCCCAGACCAATTATAAAAATAAAATTGATAATATGGCCTAGACAAGTTAAGCCCATGCAGAAAAAAACTGAAAAAGAAAAAGAAAACCCTTCCTATTCCACACGCGCACACACAAATAAAAAATAAAAAAAACAAACAAACAAGGAACAGGCAACATCTCTCTCAGAAGCTTCAAGCAGACCGCAGGGGACCCGAATCGCCTTTGGCAGATCAATCACCATCGTGAGTCTCTCTCTCTCTCTCTCTCTCTCTCTCTTGTGGGTTTCATTTCTCTGATTTTATTATAACCTCTGTTTGGTAAATAAAGGTACTGTATCAGTGACTTGGGGTAATGTTTTTCATGACAATCTAGTTTCCCTCCTCCTTATTGTCAGCGTCTAACGATGCGCTCATCGATATCATTCACCATTAATGTTCAATCATTGCCAGCTGAGAGGCTTCCAACCGCTTTGTGGTTTTTAAACAATGCCAACTTATTTGTAGACTCCAATTGAAATGACAAATACCATTGTTGGTCATTAAAAAAATTTAATTTGAACCATTATTCATAAAAAAAGGGGTAATGTCTCAACGTTTTGATTCTTGGTTCATTTTGGTTTTGGTTAAGTCTTGTAATTGTTGCTGTATTAGCTCGTAAATAGATTTTGACGATGTGGGTCTTGTTAAACATTTGAATCAGTTTGGTACTTAATCAGCTCGAGAAGAAATTTGTTAAATTTATGTGAAGATTGGACTTAAATGGAAGGGAATTAGTGTGTGAAATTCGAAAAATTCAACTGGATCGTGGGTCTTTTATTGATTTGGATTCTAGCTCGACAAGATAATAATAAAAAAGGGTTTAGAAGGATTCAAAAGAATATGTGATATGGGTTTGTTGGTTTTTTCTATGAAATAAAAGGTTTGCTTATGTATGTATTTGTTCCAGTTTAGTTTTTTTTTTTGCTTTGAAGATTCTATGTTAATGCTGTAAGGGATAAAAGCGATTGCAAGAGAGGGTTTGTAGTTCCTGAAATGGTAGGGATACTTTCATTTGTTGTAGGTGATTGTTTGTAATGGTTGTTTCTGATGTGGAGATAATAGAGGGGATTGGTTAGGTCTTTTGTCAGAAACTAGATTGAAAATGAGGAATTATAAAACTAGCTAATATGCTTGGAATCATTTCTGTCTAGTTATGTTTTTATGAGTGATCATGTTATTTTATATGATGTATATATACTATGTTCTCTTGGTATAACATGTACCCATGGGATGCTGTTACATAACTAGCGTTGCAATCTTTTCACATTGACCTCATCTGGGCTCCGCTATAAGCTGCTTCTTTTTCTTGACATTCTTGCCATGCTGTCCTTTGTTTGAGAGAGGATTCCCTTTTGGTTTCTTTTCTTTTTTTCTGTGGGGTTTGGGAAGGCATAATGGTTTTTAGAGGTGAAGGCAACCTGCAAGCTTAAGCATGCAAACAATGCTGAAAGTCTTAGATAGGTTGTCTACAACCATGCATGGGAACTGAGGAAAGTAGGTCTTACACCCAATGACATTTTTGGCCTATTTGTTGATTTGGTCATCAGGATGAGTTATTCTCATGTATCTATGAGATTGTCAATATCACTTTCAATGACATAGGGTTAGTTGTAGTTTGTTTTTACAGTTAGAACTGCATTTGGCATTATATGACTTTGCATTGGGGATATATTTCACTTTGATGCCATGCTACTATGTGTTACTGTACTGTGTTGTTTGTCAGATCTTTCTGCACTGAAACCGATGAGTCTAGTTTTTGAAGTAAGCACATAATTGTCATGCCATACATGCCTCTTTTTTTTTTACGTGCTTGTTCTGTTTACAAAATCATTGATAGGACAGTTTTGTTCTATGGGACCAAGTTTGTTTATTAGCAAACAGCAGCAGAGCCTGAGATTTTTTTCGTAGGTTGTTTGTGTGTGGTTGTGCTGACTTCTTTTCAAGGACATTAAATATTTACTGGAAAAACTAAAGATATCAAATTTTATCAAGGACACAAACATATAAAATTTTCAACTCACTCTAAAATTCTCCAAAGAAATATTTCACTTGAAAATTGTGCTTCTATTCAAATTCCTTAACATTGTTTTTGCAATCCTCTTTCTTGTATTCTCGCCATGGAGGCACGTTATACATAGATACCTCTATTGGGGATATCTTGAGTAGTCCATCGGTGACCTTTTCTGCTTCCATCCTTGGAGGCAGCATGGATGCTTTTTCAAAAGTGCACATTTATGAATTACCTGAATTTTTTCTTGAAATAAGCACAGGCTCATAGCTGGAGTAATGGATTGTGAGGTGTCATTTAGGGTGCTGATACTTCCCTCTCATATGAATGAGTTCTTTTCTTTGCAGTTTGAGTATGTCAACCACGTACATAGCATCTGCTATCGTGGGATCATTTGCATTAGCATATGTTTGTGACCATCTTGTTTCAGACAAGAAGATATTTGGAGGTAAACTTTTAGTTGTCCTGTAGTTTTAGTTATCTTCTATTGCTATGATTTTAAGGCCATATTTTTTCTTAAACGCAGGCACTACACCAAGAACAGTTTCAAACAAGGAATGGTGGGAGGAGACTGACAGGAAATTTCAAGCATGGCCTCGTACTGGAGGGCCACCAGTGGTGATGAATCCCATCACTCGCCAGAATTTCATTGTCAAATCCCAAGATTCTTGAATCCAATTTTAGCTTGTGAGAAGTCAGTTTCAGTTCATTGGGGTGTTCTTTCTGCCATTGACAATGTTTAGCGATGTTCCAATACTTGAACACAGCCATTTTTAGCTCTGATGACAATGGCCTTCGTGCCTTTTTATTTTTTTTTCCTGGATATGGGTTTCGTCAGCAATGCTGTCATGTTTCAATCCAAATAAAAGCAAAGTGACAGAATTCAGAGCATTTCATTGTTTCAATTTGATTCTTGGTTTGAATGAGATTCCTGGAAGGTGACTGGAGCAGCGATCAAGGATAGTGCCTTAATCCATGACCTTACATTTGAGGGAAATATCTCTTATTACACCAAATAGCATGACAACGAATCGGATCTCGATGCATTGTATGAGTTTTTAAAAAGTAAATGATAGTACTCCAGGATAAGATTTACTAAAACCGTGTTTGAAAGTGTTTTTATAATTAATTTTTAAAAATTATTTTTAATATTAATATATCAAAATAATTTAAAAATATCAAAAAATATTAATTAAAAAAAAAACACATCAAACTTTTCGTGGATGAAGATAAATTCCATCCATTCAAAATGTAAATTGTATTTTCTCATGGTCTCGGTCAGGGTTTCAAATATTTGGATATAGGTAAATCGCACGAAGAACAATTAAAAACATAAAAGATATGGCCCCTTCATTTACTGTGTAAATCATCTGTCACTCAGAAGTAATTGCGTCATCTTACGGTTTATTTATTATTATGAAAAATTATCTAGCACATCTTAGTCTTTCCCTTTATTTTTTTTATAATAGTTTAATTACTTGATTAAACTTAAAAATAATTAATTAATTAACTTAAGTCTAAGAGCTTTTTTCTAGATTTTACTTCAATCAACACAATGAATTGATTTTGTTACCCTGAATTCAATTTTTTACCCTTGAAATTCTAATCTTTCAAAACTTGCTTCAATCGAGCCTTCTTTATCTTGGTATGGCGCGTGTCAACGGTAGGACAATGGTACAATGTATCGCAAAAGAAAGAAAAAACACAAGCCAGTCGATTTTAATCTTTCTTTACTTTTTTTTAGATCTGTTTTCTTCTTTTTTGTTTCGTTGTTCTTTCCTTTTCAGGTAGCAGATCCAGCGGCTGTGGGTCGGTCACGGTTGAAAGGAGGAGGGCGATGGTCCTGCTGGTGTTTGAAGGGTGGCGTTGCCACGGTTGGTGGTGAAGAGAATCGGGGTAGATGGAGGAGCTATCGATGTTCTGTGGGGGCAGAGGAAAGGAAGACAGATCGGGACAGAGAGGGGAAGATCTGGTGAGGAAAATGATGGAGAAGAGGGAGGTCTGTCCGGTGGGCGTTGGTTTTGGGGGTATGGTTGGTTCAGTTTTTTTTTTTTTGTCTTGGCGAGCTGCGGTTCTGGTCGAGGGAGATGAAGGGAACGATTGAGAGGCTGGGAGACGGAGGGCTGTGAGAGGGAGGAGAGAGCGTGCAGTGGCAGAGGGGGATGCTGGCGATGGAGAAGGTGAATAATAGATCTGGAAAAGAGAAGGAGTAATCGGGCGACAGAGAGAGGGAAAAGTCGGGGACGGCTGAAAAAGGAGAAAAGGAAAAGAAAGCAAGAGCAGCGACCGGTTTGGTTTTTATAGCGTAGGTGGAGGCGATTCTGTGCAGAGAAAATATATCTACGGTTTTTTTTTATGCTTCCTTAAATTTTCTCCGCTCAAAATTGCCCCCCTACATAAAAATGTGGTGTGGAAATCTATTTATAAGTGAAGAAAGTTATTTTTAATCGATTGGTCCCTCAGTTTGTTGTCTTTCACGAATTGATTTTTGACTGTGAAATGTTTTTAATTAATTTTTAATTGATATCAAAATTTTAATGCTCTTGTGATTTTATCCTAACTTTAATTAATTAACTTGATAAAATTAAATTTGATTTTTTAAATTTTTAATTTTTTCAATTAAATTCAAATTAGATATATAAATTTAATTTTTTTTATCAATTAAACCTTTAATAAAATTAATTTGATTCATTTAAAGTATAATTAAGTTCTTACATTTAATTAAATCTTTCAATTGAATCCAAATTAATTCTCAAACATAATTAAAATTTAATTGGACCAGTGATTAAATCAAATTGGCCTATTAAAAAATTAATTATATTATTGGACTTAATTTTTATATAAATTCTTCCAATAATCATTTAATTTGACCTTAAATTTGCATTGTTTTTCTATTTTTTGGCATAATGGAGTACAATTAAGCTTTGAATTTTCTCCAAAATTTCAACTTGATTTTTATGTATTTTTGAAATCCTCCTCGGCTTATTTTCTACACGTTGACAGCCTTTATTTTATTTTTATTTTGGAAAAAAAGTGAATATTTGGGATTAATCCAGAATTGGGTTATGACAGTTGTCCTCCTCTTTACAATGCTCATGATAGAAAGTGTCGTAATAGACTTTAGATAGTAAGCATTGTTAAAAAAAAAAAACAGAAAGATAACAGACTCACCATATTAAGAAATGATGAATCCTTCTTAAAGTATTTGAAGTGAGGGCTAGAAAGCGCATTCGGAGGAAAAACAGAAAGGTCTTTCTGGTAAAATTTAAAACTTTTGAAATGATCGAATTGTCATGGGTGACCTACCCATGAAAAAATGAAAAAGAGTTTTCAAGGTGGTGAAAAATGCGAATGATTTTTCAAAGTGGTAAAAAATACGAATGATTTTTCAAAGTGGTCTTATTGTAATAGACGACATGCCCAGGTGAAAAATGCGAATGATTTTTTGAAATTATAAAAAATACAATTTGCATTGCGAAAAGATTTAGCTAGAGATGCCTTTAAGGGATGACAAGATAAGGCTCAAAGGCGCGCTATCTAAGAGATGAGAGTTCAAAAGATCGTTCGAAAAGAGAAATGATAAGGCCTAAAGGCGAACTATTTGAGAGGTGAGGGTTCAAAGACAATCTCAAGAAGAGATGAGATATAAAGATAGAGATATGGCTAAAAAGCACACTACCCGAGAGATGAGGTCTCAAAGGCGCACTCAAAAGAAGATAGGGTTAGAAAACGCACTACGTGAAAGATGAGGACTCAAAGTCGCACTTGAAAGGAACATATGGTTAGAAAGCGTACTATCTAAGAAGCAAGGGCTGAAAAGCGCACTCGGAAGGAGGTAGGGTTAGGAAACACACCACCTGGGAGATGATGGCTCAAAGGCGTATTCAAAAAGGAGATAGGGCTAGAAAGGCACTCAAAAGGAGGTAGGGTTAGAAAATACACTACTTGAGAGATGAGGTTTCAAAAACAAACTTGAAAGGAGGTAGGGTTAGAAAACACACTATTCGAAAGGTGAGAGCTCAAAGGCGCACTATTCGAGAGGTGAGGGCTCAAAGCCGCACTCGAAAGGAGGATGATATGGCCTAAAGGCGCACTCAAAAGGGAAAGAGGTAGGGCTGTAAAGCACACTATCTAAGATGGTGGAGGGCTAAAAAACGCTTTTGAAGGGAAAGAGGTGGGGTTGTAAGGCATAAAACCTAAGATGGTTGAGGACTCGAAGGTGCACTTAAAGGGAAAAATGTAGGGCAATAACGCACAAAACCTAAGATGGTGGAGGGCTCGAAGGTGCACTTAAAGGGAAAAAAAGGTAGAGCAGTAACGCACAAAACCTAAGATGGTGCAGGGCTCGAAGACGCACTTAAAAGGAAAAAGGTTGGGTTGTAAGGCGCAAAACCTAAGATGATAGAGGGCTCGAAGGCGCACTCAAATGGAAAAAAGGTATGGTAGTAAGGCTCAAAACCTAAGATGGTGCAGGGCTCGAAGGTGCACTCAAAAGAAAAAGGGTAAGGCTGCAAGGCGCAAAACCTAAAATAGAGGAGAGCTCGAAGACGTACTCAAAGGGAAAAAAGGTAAAGTTATAAAGCGCACTCGTTGAGATAGTGAAGGGCTCGAAGGCGCTCTTGAAGGGAAGGAGGTAAGGTTGTAAAGCGCACTGGCTGAGATGGTGGAGGGCTCCAAGGCGCTCTTGAAGGGAAAGAGATAGGGTTATAAAGCACACTAGCTGAGATAGTGAAGGGCTCCAAGGCGCTCTTGAAGGGAAAGAGGTAGGGCTGTAAAGCGCAAAACCTAAGATGGTGAAGAGCTCAAAAGCACACTTAAAAAAAAAGGTAGGGCTATAAGGCCCAAAACCTAAGATGATGAAGGGCTCAAAGACGCACTCAAAGGAAAAAAAGGTAGGGTAGTAAAGTGCAAAACCTAAGATGGTGATGGGCTCGAAGGCGCACTCAAAGGGAAAAAAGGTAGGGCGGTAAGGTGCAAAACCTAAGATGGTGCAGGGCTTGAAGGCTGCTCAAAGGGAAAAAGGGTAAGGTGTAAGGTGCAAAACTAAGATGGTGGAGGGCTCGAAGACGCACTCAAAGGGAAAAAGGTAGGGCTTTAAAGCACAAAACCTAAGATGGTGGAAGGCTCGAAGACGCACCCAAAGGGAAAAAAAGGTAGGGTAGTAAGGCGCAAAACCTAAGATGGCGCAGGCCTCGAAGGCGCACTCAAAAGGAAAAAGGTAGGGTTATAAGGCCCAAAACCTAAGATGGTGGATGGCTCGAAGGCGCACTTAAAGGGAAAAAAGGTAAGCCAGTAAAGCGCACTTAAAAGGAGGCAGATATGCTTTTAAAGCGCACCATCTGAGAGATAAGTGATTAAAAGCGCACTTCAAAAAGAGGTAGAGTTCGAAAATGTATTGCCTGAGAGGTGATGGTAAAACACCAATTTGTCAATGATGAAAGCAATGCATCATGATCAAAATACATGTATACTTACCTGAGAAATATAGGTTCCCTTTTCTTCATGGAGTTTTCCTTTTTCTCAAAAGTTTGAGTCTCTGATAGTAAGCTTTGATGACTCTTTCTGTTCTTACTTACTCGAGTCATATCTTGTGATCTTGACCTCTGAAAGGGATATGACATCAACATACTTCTTTTCCTACAACCTTTATCTGAAAGGTTGTCAGCTCTGTCCAACATTTTCAATTTTCTTAGAAAGAGAATCAATAAGCCAACCCTATTATGTGTTTGTTGGATTACCCCCCAGCTTGATCATGCCCCCAAGTGTTCAATTTGGGTTTTTCTTAGGGATAAAGCTATGTGAAAGAAGATTTGGTTATTTATAGAGAGTTATTTTCATGGAGAATTTTTGGAATCTCAAAGCTATTCCAAATACATAAATCATATTGACATTGGTTTAAAGCAAACTTGTTCCGAAGAAATTCAAGTGATTTTTATGGTCAGGGTTTTCATAAGTGTTGAAAACTTTTGTTTTGCTTTTGGTGAAAAGGTGAAATGACATTTTATTGATCAAAGCGGTTTAAGCTTCAATTTAAAGGTTTCATAGAACCAATTTTCAAAGCATTCATTTTGCTTGCATGAAGAATACGCAACCCTCGTTAATATTCTTATTCAAACTTTTCATGGATGAAGATAAATTCCATCCTTTCCCATCCATTAAAAGTTTTATTGGTTTTAAATTTCATCCTTCAATCTAAATTTATAGTATATTAGTTTTTTGAATTTTATCCCTGTTCTTTTGGTTCTTTTTGTCCTTTTCTAAAAATTGTTTCTCTTTTCAATTTCACCCTTCAATCAAAAATTTATAATTGTCCTCTGATTTATTTTTTATTTTGATTTGTATCCTCATTTTCTTAATTTCTACTTTTTTGTTTTTTATCCTTTGTGTAATTGATGATCTTTTCAATTTTATCCTTCAATGTTTGATTTGCTGGAGATTAGGCTTCACGATTTTTTCATGTATGATGCTTTTAGTCTAATGACCTAGATCACGAGTTTGAAAAGTTAACATTTGATTATATTTTTTTTATTTGCTTTCTATAGAATCTTTTGCTAATTTTAAAATGACCCATTTATCTCGTATATTTTTATTTGTCATTCGTTCTTTTTTAGATTAAGCTATTTTAAAAAAAATTAATTAAATTAAATTAATTGTTTACATATAGATATCATTTGCTCATTTCATGATAATTTTTTTTATTAGAATCGAGCTACTTATTTTGTTTTGATTTGATAATGTATTACTATCTCAATATTTTGGAAGTTTTTCTTTCAGTATGCATCAAATTTCTTTCTTTCTGGCATCTTTATATATATATTTTTTAAGGCTAGAAGAATACTTGCCGACCTGTGGCATAACGTGGACCAGATGGTGGAAGGAATGAACGGTTGATGAAACTGCACCTGGGTAGTTGAAACATCTGTAAAAAGATCTTTGGGTGGTTAAATCAACACCGATGAAAGGGATACAAAAAGACACATGTTTGTTTCTCAAGAAAAGGACCGCAGAGAAAATGTCAATCACTTTGTAATGGGGTTCAAGACTTGTGTACGTGTCCTTGTAAGAGGTAGGTGATCAGTGCATTTGCCGCCTACAGTTTGGGCTGTTTGGTGATAAATATCTAAGCTATTGTTTGGTATTGTATTTGGATGGAGTTGGATATTTTTTTTTTTATGATTTTAAATTGTTTCAATGTATTAATATTGAAATTAATTTTAAAAAAATAAAAAATATATTATTTTAATATATTTTTAAATAAAATATATTTTAAAAAATAATAAACATCTCTTACACAACAACTTACCAATGTAAAAGCTGGATGAGTCTTGGTTTTTATGGGCTGTGAATTGTTCACAAGTCTCCATGATTGATGGTGAGTAGACCGGCGGATTTGACCAATGTATTTGGGGATAACAGGTGGCTTTGGAGCGTGTCTGGTCGTCTTACATGGGATCTCAACGTGTTTTCTTCGTATTGTTGTCTGTTAAGACCAGTTTTAATGTTATAAAAATATTTTAAAAAAAATTAAATTTTTTTTAATTTAATATTTTATATCATTTTAATGAATTGATATTAAAAATAATTTTTAAAAATAAAAAATATTATTTTAATATATTTTCAAATAAGAATTATTTTAAAAATTAATAATAACTATATTTTTAAATATACCCTAAAAATTTATAGGCTTGTTGGGCCTTTTATAGACTTAGGGATTCAAATCCGTGATTCTGTTCCAGTAGTGAATCGGAGGGTTCTAGGATCCACATGTAAGGTTCACGATCCATCATAATTGTGAATCCGTGTTCCCTGTAAGCCTTACCTCAGGCATAGAATACTTAAAGGTTATTGGGAATGTAATAGTTATTTTTTAAAGAATTTTTTATTTGTTATTATATTAAAATATATTTTTTTTTATTTTTAAAAAATATTTTTAATATCAATTTATTAAAATAATTTGAAAATATAAAAAAATTAATTTGATATAAAAAATAAATAAAATTATTTCAAATTTTTTTAAAAAACTTTTGAAATGCAAAAATAATTGGATATATAATCGGAAGTGTAAAAAAATTGTGATAAATATTTTTTAATTTTTTTTAATATTAAAATAATATGTTTTTATAATTTTTAAGATTTATTTTTTATATTAACATATTAAAACGCTATAAAAAATTAATTTAAAAATAAAAATAAATAAATAAAAATCTTCGAAAACATGCATGCACGCAATGCCGACTAGAACATAACTCCAAATAAGCAAAATGTTAGCTCCATTATCTATTTAAGGGCTAGGAATTAGACTGGAACGTTTTCAAAATTACAGGATTCGTATTGAGAAAACGTAAACTATAAGAATCAAAATGGAATATCTCTGAATAGTTTCTAAGTATGTTAATTTACTATTCTCCCATCCCTGAAAGTCTCTTCATTGCCCAGAATTAATAAAACAACTCGCCATCTTCAACAAATCCAAACCTCACCTATCAATTAATCGAGAGAGATTGAGATTTAGATTTTGACGAAAAGGGTTCAAAAAAATGGGCGATTTAGATACTGCAAAGCCACTAAGAAAGATCGCAGAAGCCTTTAATGAGCTAGAAGCTACAATAAACTCGCAATCCCAAGAAGTTGAAGTGGCACCATTCTCTCATGCTTGTTCTCTCGTTTCTCCTCTCTTTGGCTGCTTAGGGATCGCTTTTAAATTCGCTGAAGTGGATTATGTTGCCAAGGTAATCTTTCATTTTTATTCATTACCGACAACCCATTTTTTTTTCTCCATTTACAATTGTTTGATCCTTCCCTTTTTTATGATAAAATCGAACAGGTGCTTGATCTTGCAGAGGCATCGAAGTCGATTGGTACATTACAAAGTTTGTTAGAGAAGGATATACAAGGGAATTCTGTGAGAAAATCCGGGAGTCACTCAAGAAATCTTTTGAGAGTAAAGCGTGGGCTTGTTATGGTCAAGGTCTTGTTTGAGCTGATTCTTGTTACAGAGTAGGTGTTTCTTAACTCCTTTTCCTTTCGTTTCGGAAGATGCCCATCTGGCTAAAATTCAAATAGTTGTTACATGGACAGGGTTTACGTAATAATTTTTCCTGAAATTTTTGTACTTGCTGAAGTTATGGTTTTTGGGTTGCTTCGTTTTTTTATGCATAATAAAGGAACACCATCATTAAGTCTTCATTAGAGGATAACAGTGGTTACTGGGGGTTAAGAAGTTACTTGATTTCTTGCGATGTGTTGTATTAGGTTTGTGCTCAATGTTGACAATTTGGGTTGTCGCGTTTCTATAAGTTTTGATAATTGTCGGCTTTGATGTTTTTGTCTTGGCTTTTTAAACCTGTAGTTTCAAGAATTTAATTTACTGATATCTGTATGTCAATTTTCCTTTTCTTGTTATTTTTCCTTTAGCTTGTATGAAGTGATTAGTTTTAAATTTTTTTGCGAGTTTACCACAAGCATTTGCTCTTGAATCGACTAAACTTCCATCAAGGAGGGTACTACTGAAATCTTACAAAGAATATAGCATCTTTTGTTTGCCTTCAGGATGAAACTGTTATGCATCTTTTGTCACCAGATCAATTGTATGTTATGGAACAAGCAAGAATGTTTCAGCTACTTTTCCTGTTGGTACAAAGGTTGGAGACTATACAAGTCTAATTCTTGCTGAACCTAGGTTCAAACTAACATGTTTTTTTTCTAATTACTGTTTGAAGGTTTAGTGATCTATAAATGCTAGTTTTTCCAAATGCATTTGTCCTGAATCACCTGTGGGTCACTGGGTATTTAACGTTCATTTATTTGCTGTATATCTACTCCAATTATACTCATTTTGTGCCAAGGTGAGAATAGTCAATGTACCTCTTTAAGATGCAAGTATTGGTTTTTCTGAAGGGGCGGACACCCCCTCTGGTTCAATTCTTGATTTAAGAAGCAATAGATTGGTTTAGTTATAAGTTGCATGCCTCAATAAACCTCCAGTGTGTAGAAGGTGATGCCTGCGTTTCATCACCTTAATTTACACACAATTACACATTGAACTTCTTGATCAGAATAAGCAAATTATAGTTGCAATTAATCAGATTGGCCTTGATCTGGAATTAACGGTTTGTGTTTATGGATGAGAAGATGGTTAACAGTTCCTTTTATTCCTGTGTCAGGGGAAATTCTTTGAAGGGCCCTGCTTCGAAGGCTTATGAACAGGTATTTGCTCCCCATCATGGGTGGGCACTTAGGAAAGCTGTTGCTGCAGGGATGTATGCCCTTCCTACTAAAGCACAGCTGTTAAATAACCTAAATGAAGATGGTGAGTGCTTGGACCATCTCAAACGCTTGTTAATGAAATTCATTATCTCGCAAGTTCCTGAAAGGTGTGCAAGCAAATATGCTTGGAGGATTAAAACCTGTTTCCAATTCACTTGTTATCTGACTTGGTGTACCTTAAAAACATATCTGTTCTGCAGGCACTCTAATGTGTGTTAGAATGATTCAAGTCGTATTAATTTCTTCTATATTTGTTTTTTTGCAGAAAGCTCGGCAAGTATTCAAATGCAGAGTTATGTTGCTGCATCGGCGCCGGTAATAATGTATGTCGAGAAACTCTTCCTAACCAGAGGATTGGGTATAGATTGGTGAACAGTGGACTTCTACTGAAATCTGTGTACTGTGACTGTCCTTTTAGTTTCCTCCTTTGGTCCAAAAACATTAATATACTTACAAGTGGCATAATCAAATGTATGTTTATTGAATGCCTCATGCAGTGATGTAGACACTGTTAAACAGTTATATCTAAACACAATAAGCACTTGCTAGTGTGATGGTGCTGAGTTCTTATTACCCTGTTGCTTGCCTGTATTTTATTTTCTGAGCACTAGATTCAGATAGGAACATGTTTTTCTTCTTTTGCTTTGCACTATGCATGAATAATTATGTATATAAAGAGGAAAGGGGGGATTGTTTCTATCGATATGCAAGTTCCATCTTCTTATTTGATTTCTTCGCCTCCCACGAATGATAGGAAATTTTCTTATGATCCAAAAGGAGCTTGAAAATTCTTTTTATTCATGTTTCCCTTTTTCACTTCCTCATTCCAAGTCCAACTGCGCGCTGTTAATTTTGAAAAACATTGCACAGAACAAAGACCATTATTCTATGCTATTAAAAGAACTGGGATTCTTTATATTGTTTCACTGCTCGGGATAATATATTAGTGTAATTGTTTTGATAACAAATTCGTGTTGCAGTTTTGTTGGTTAGTGAGTCGGTCGGATCCATGAGGTTGCAGGTTCTGGCGGCAACAATATTTTCTTTAAGGTGACATATCAACTGTGTTTTTTTCTTTCAAAAAATTAGCTCAATTGGTTAGCGCACTAGTCAGAGCCAAGAGGTCGGTCGTGCTGGAAACAATATTTTTTCAAGTGAAAGTGATAGATGACTTGTCGACGTCGCGCTGGCAAAAATATTTTCTTTCAAGCATGATTTGTTGTTTGTGTTTTATTTTTTTAAAATAATTAAAAGATGAACATCATACTCGCCCCTAATAAAAAAAAAGTAAAGCATGGTTAGGCGTGTGCATCTGGTCTCCTATGAGGAGGCAGCTGTTAGGTATGACCTTTTGTTTTTTGTTTTTTCGTTTTTTTTACTTAAAATATTTTTATCAAATTTATTCACTCTTTAATTTTCACATGATTTTTTTAATATTATTATAAAATTTTATTTGAATTTCGATATTGTTTTCCGATTATTATATATCTAACATAATAATAATAATAATAAATTATTCATTAAAGATCTATTCAAATCATTTTTTATTTTTAAAATTTTTATATAGATTTTGATCATGTTTTTATCTCTCTCTCTCTCTCTCTCTCTCTCTCTCTCTCTCTCTCTCTCTCTCTCTCACACACACAC
>Ga0307517_10000819_pt1 | contig 53556 bp, 25 predicted proteins | sample 23_EM_MG_FD_194515 | JGI IMG/M metagenome (GOLD analysis project Ga0307517, IMG submission 194515) | Populus trichocarpa ectomycorrhiza microbial communities from riparian zone in the Pacific Northwest, United States - 23_EM | ecosystem: Host-associated > Plants > Roots > Unclassified | place... | reverse complement strand
TTAACAATTTATAATCTGATTGGAACCTCCTTTGTGTGTGGTTTCCAGTTGAGTAATAAAAAGAGTTTATACTATACTTGTTTGAAATACCATTAGTGGATCCTCTAACCTTGACAATTATTTTATCATTGTTTAATCCTTATATCAATATCACATCTCAAAACTCTCTTCAACTTCTTTTCTGTTATTATCTATTTCTTTATTTGTAGTTTATATAGTTAACCTCCCTGTGGTTCGACCCCGGTCTTGCTGGGTTATTTATTACTTCGACACTCCTACACTTGAGAGAAGACATCAACTCTTTGGTCATGTCAAGCAGTTATTGAGAGAGAGGGAGAGAGTTTTTGATTTTGTTCTTGTCAAATCAAAAGAAACACCAAAAATCCGAACCCATCTAAGATTAAGGGTTTATAGGTAGAATAAATACTTGTGGGTAAAGGATTAACAAGAAATTTTGAAGGTCGGAATGCGACCTCTGCTGGAAGATTTGGAAAGTCGCTAAAGCGATTGTCTAGACGCGTTAAGGGTGAAAATTGGGTCCTTTCCTTTCAGGGAACATGTGATATTACATATTAGGTTCCAAAAGAAACGAGCCATGTTTGAAATTGAATTTTGTAATGATAACTATGGTCGGACAAAGAATGATGATATTAATGGGTGAAATGAGAAAAACATAAAATATAAAGAAATGAACAATTAAAAGAAAAACCTATATTGGCTGTTAATATGATTATTATGAAATGTATCCTTGAATGATGATAATTTATGAAATATGTTTGTAATTACAGGAGGGACCATAGACGTGGTGCAGCAGCAGCAGTAGGGAAGCACGAGTAGAGCTTATACTGCAAGTAGGTGATCCGCACCTATGCTTTGTAGTTAAATTCATTAAAAAAAATATCATTGTTAATGTATCAACTCCCCATAAGTTTTAGTTTTGTTTATCATGTAATTGTAATTGCAATTGCAATATAGTCAACAAGTAATAAGAAAAGGTACGGCATACTTTTTTCTGAACCTCCAAAAGGTTAATTTTGATAGACATTCTTTTAGGTTTGATGAACTCAAATTTAACGGACTCAAACCCTCCCCCCCTAACAACCCTAAACAAATAGGTTCAGGTGCTATCTAGATCCACTAACCTTGGGCCTTGAGCAGCACACCTGAGAGCATTTTATACCCCTAACAGGCTTAGGCAACTCGCCTGAGCCCAACACTTCTGGTAATTTTTTAGGACCTCTACGCGGTCCCCTTAATATTTTAAACTAATTCAATACATATTATTTTGAATGGAATATAACTCAAAATATCATAAGGATAAAATGACTCTTCAGCCTCTCCTCTCCATAAAATGACAAGACTCATAGGCTATAAATACCCCATGATTCCTTCAAGCTCCAGGTTCACAATCTTTTTATTCTGTCGTGCATAGCGTTGGATGGCGGGTCATGCTTCCTGGATCGAAGGGGTTTTGGATATATTAAGATAAATCATAAAAACTATGATTTGAAAGAGTCCAGGAATCGCCACCTTGTATTATGGTGAATAGAAAACTTAATGGTCTGCGAGAGTCTAGGTAAGGGGACTGGTTGTGCAAGGGAAAGACGTATCACTCGTAATGCACCCTACCTATGATAAGTTGCATTATTGATTGTTCAAAGTTATGTTTCTATTCGTTAGTTAGTCAAAAGCTTAAGAAAAGTCCTCCCTAGTAAAGAGATTCTTATCTCACCGAGATAAAACCTGGCCATTCTAAAGTCCAAAATAAAAATTTGTCTAAAGTTTAGTTATTTATATAAAATATTGCTAAAGGTTGGACAATTGGATGACTTATGAGTTGCAACAACTTAGCCTTTAAAAGTTAATCAAACACTAGAAGAAAGAATTGATCTTCAAGTAATATTTGATCAAAACCTTAACCTTAAACTACTTAATAGGGTCCATGGTACTCTTGATAAATTTTAAATTATTATTTTTTATATGTTCATGTTATTTTGAAAAATTCAACGCTAATAACGAAGCCAACATTAAACAATTAAGGTTGTTGATTGCATGGTTTGATTATTATTAGTGTTAAATGTAAATTAATTTATGTGAAAAATTAATTTTCCCTAAATTATTCTCCTTTCTTGAATTTTTTTCAAAAAAAATATATTAGAGAGGACGTGGTTGTTGTCTCCCCTAGTGGCAGCACCAGCCATGCTACTTCGTCTTCAACAACAAAGGTGTTAGGCATTAGGAAGGTCATATGGAAGAAGATGACTTCCATAAATCTTCTCACCCTTAACAATATGCTTTGTATTGCTAATATTAGAAAGATTTGGTGTCTGGCTCATTATTGAGCAAAAATGGGTTCAGAATGGTCTTTGAGAGATAAGTTTGTACTAAAATAAATGATATGTTTGTTGGAAAGGAGTATCTATGTGATGACCTCTTGAAAATAAATATAATGACCATTGTAATCAATGATAAAAACAATAATAACAAGAATGCATTTCTTTTTACTTGCTTGATTATCATCTAGTATTGAAGAAAACAATGAGAATTTGGGATCAAATTGAAGAAAGTTATTGAAGATTATGGCAGACATGTAAATTAATTAAGTTCAATAATGCTAAGTTTTATTTTTGTTCCTGCCATAATTTTGCATTCATTACCATCTATTCTAACCCAATTCATCCAAATAACATTCAATTTGTATTTTCCCTAAATTTTCTCAAGAAATCTAAATAAAAAATCATGAATTTTAGCATCAATTATATTTGTCTTCATCCAAGCTTTATATTTACGTTTAGAGCTCCTTACCTAAAAATAAAATGAGTTTCAAATGCTAACCAACCAAAATTTTTCCACTCCTCTTCCTTCTCTCTCTAATTTTCCATACCTCTCTCTCTCTAGGATAATTTTTTCTCTCAATTGATTTTCTCTTGATTCTTGTGATTGATAGGTTTAAGCACTCTCTCTTATTCTAGCCTTAAACCTTGAATTCTCTCAAGTTTTTAGTGTAAAAATTGCAAGGAAGCAATAAACTCTCTTCTTTGTTTTCTTTCCAACAAAATCGGTTGTTATAAGGAGCTGAAATTTCTAGTTTATCCACTTATTTACAAAAAATGCCATAAATAAGACTATATTCTGTTTTTTGGTCTGACTGTCGATATTCTTGTATTGACCTTCCTGAACTCTGATTGCTCTAAAATATTAACCTAAGATATGAAAATGTATCAGTAAACTCCTTATAAAATTTCAGCTCAATCCAACAATCGGATTGAGAGTTATGCATGATAGCATAAAATTGGGCAGTTGGTGATTTTACGTCAAAAATCCAAATTTTCTTGTTCAATCCTTGCATGGAAAGTGTTAATCATTCCCACTAAATTCACACCATTTTTTTATTTCAAGACATATTTATTTTGAATTTTCTTTATTCTTTTATCTATCAAAACATGTCGGTTTTGTCGACGTTACGAATTTTAAACCCGAAATTCATAAATCTCTTTTCAATTTCAACAATACCTTTAAATTTATTTATAGAGGTCCTTTCTATTTCTCATTGCATTTGTTATTACTTCCATCATTTTTCATATTTATTTTTAAACTATACCCATGAACATTTTATTTCAAACTCCCTACATTTAAAGTCATCTTTTTAATTCAAATATTCAATTTACTATCTTTTTAGCCAAAGCTAATCATCAAGCGCAATTCGGTCATCCATCTCGGATGCCAGTAGCCGAAGCTAAGTAACATCCACAACCCGATCATTCTTTTTGAATGCCACTAGCCGAGGCTAATCAACAATCACAACCTGGTCATCCATCTCGGATGCCATTAGCCGAAACCAATCAACAATCACAACTCGGTCATTCATCTCGGATGCCATTAGTCGAAGCTAATCATCAAGCACAACCCGGTCATCCATCCCGGATGCCGTTAGCCGAAGCTAATCAACAATCACACCCCGGTCATCCATCTCAGATGCCATAAGCCGAAGCTAATTAACAATCACAACTCAGTCATTCATCTCGGATGCCATTAGCCGAAGTTAATCATCAAGCACAACCCGGTCATCCATCTTGGATGCTATTAGCCAAAGTTAATCAACAATCACAACCCGGTCATTCTTTTTGAATGCCTTTAGCCGAAGCTAATCAACAAATCACAATCAACATTCCATAATCAGTTTGACATTCGTCAGCAGCCCAATTTCATAACAGCTCAATTAACATCTCATAGTCAGTTTATTATTCATCGCAACACAATAATTTATCCTCCTCAACAAGTCATTTCAAAACATTAGCATTTTCATCGTCGTTTCAACATTTATCAAGGATTTAATAATAAATCATCCATAAGTAAATCATTTCAAAGCATTAACATTGTACGAGAAAAAGGTGGAAACCACTTACCTGCTCCACCTACGGGTTGTCCTTGTCCTGACAATAGTCCGATCCCAGCCGCACCACCCAAGACATCAATGGCCACAAATTAGTACATTTGCATCCTTAAATCACATTCATCACCATACTTATTTCAAGAGTCCATATATTCACATTCAAGTGTTCCACATTTTACACCATCATACAATGAAATTGTTACAAGCATTTAAGTCATTTGTACTCGGGGGTCTATTGTAGAAAATCGATAGCGAAACAGATTCGATGTTGGCCACACAATTTGGCAGCGAAAACTATTTTGTTGCAGGCCACACAATTCAGCAGCGAAAACTGGTTCCCTGCAGGCTACACAATTCAGCAGCGAAAGCTAATTCACTGCACACAATTTGGCAGCGAAAACTATTTCGCTGTAGGCACCACACAATTCGGCAGCGAATCATAAATTCGCTATAGACAACACACTTTCAGCAACAAATGCTAATTCATTGTAGCGAACACACTTTCAGCAGTGAATGCTAATTCATTGCAGACAGCTCAATTTTGGCAGGGAATCAATAGCAAATCACAAATTCACTGCAGACAACACCCTTTCGGCAGCGAACGCTGATTTGCTCTAGACAATACAATCTTGGCAGCAATCACAGATTCGCTGCAAATGATACAATTTCGACAGTGAATCACAAATTCGCTGCAGATGATACAATTTCAGCAGCGAATCACAGATTCGCTGCAGACAACACCCTTTCATCAGTGAACGCTAATTTGTTGCAGACAATATAATTTCGGCAACGAATGCCAATTCGCTGTCGCCAACAAACTTTTGGTAGCGAATGTTAATTCCCTGCAAACAACTCAATTTCAGCAGCAAATGCTAACTCGCTGCAGACAACAAACTTCAGCAACGAATGCTTATTCGCTACAGACAATTCAACTTCGACAGCGAATCCCAAATTCGTTGTAGAACACACAATTCGGCAGCGAATGTTAATTCACTGCATACAACTGAATTTCGGTAGCGATATTTCAAATTCACTGCAGACGATATAGCTTCGGCAGAGAACCCCAAATTCGCTGCAAAACACATAATTCAGAAGCGAATGTTAATTTGCTGCAAACAACTCAATTTCGGCAGTGAATTACAAATTCGCTACAGACATTACAACTTCGACAGCGAATCCCAGATTCACTGCAGAACACATAATTCGGCAATGAATGTTAATTTGGCAGCGAATGTTAATTCGTTGTAAACAACTCAATTTCGGCAGCAAATTAAAAAACGCTGCAGAACACACAATTCAATAGCGAATGCTAATTCGCTGCAAACAACTCAATTTTGGCAGCGAATTACAAATTCGTTGCAGAACACGCAACTTCGACAGCGAATCACAGATTCACTACAGAATGCAATTTGACATTAGGTTTCGGCAAAGTCACATGATTTTAGCATGAACATACACACACATGCAATAATCAATCCCAGCACATAATCTGTCATAAAAGTCCAGCAGAATACACACATTGCAATCATCAATTCCAACACATAATCTTTCATCAAATTCCAGCAGAACACACACACATGCATTTTGGCCAACCCCATAGCTAAGGTCAACCCTCTACCTTGTTTTGTTCTTTCCATTTTATACATTTTTCTTTGTTAGATGTTATGGAAATTTGCCTTATTTCTTCTCTGTTTCTTTGTCCTCTTAGTTGGTTTTAGTTTCCTTTACAGCTAGCTTAAGGGTCTTAGGTCAATTTTCTTAAGAACTCTTTCATCATTTTCAGTTCTGGGTTTCAAGAACAAAGGGGAGGAGACTACATGACCCATACCTTTTGGATCTAAGTTTATCTGGACAGTTTGGTAGAGTTCCTTCTCTCCTTCTCCCGGGAACTCCTTCTCCTTCTTTCTCTCTCGGTTCTCTTTTTTCTATCAGTTTCTTCCCACCCGTTCCAGCCCTTTTTCCCTTCCCTCTAAGCAATTGTTCAGCCTCCACTCAAGATCTCAACTCTTTATTTCTCTCACACGTTCACAGAGGTACTCTATGATGGTTTTGGTTCAGTTTCCATTAGGAAGGAGGAAGAGAAAAGAAGCATGCAGAGCAACTAGACATGCAGCTGCTGCTTGCAGACTTTGGGAAGAAGAAGGGTCGCCTTCTCTCTCCTTGCATTTATACTTCACATTAAATAAGGTGGGGTGTTTGGGGTTGGTTTAGATGTGCTCTTGTCACTGTTTTGGTCTGTCCAAAACCAATTTTACCCCTCCCTCTTAGCTCCTTAAGACAACCTAATTGTTTCCTTAACTTTCAATTAGATTAAGTTGCTGCCGATTCAAAAATCGGCAGCGAAAACCGCGTTGCCGCCGATTCAAAAATCCACCAAAAAAACTGCGTCACTGTCGATTTCTACTGCATCACTACCGATCCAGAAATCGACAGCGAAAACTGTGTAGCTGCCTATTCAGAAATCGGCAGTGAAAACCATGTTACCGCCGATTCAAAAAAAGCGACCATAAAACTATGGCGCTGCCGATTCAGAAATCGGCAGTGAAAACTGCATCGCTGCCGATCCAGAAATCGACAGTCAAACTATGCCGATGCAGATTCATAAATTGACAACTAAAAACTGTGTCGCTGCCAATTCAGAGGTCGGCAGCCAAGAACTGTGTCGCTGCCGATTCAGAAATTGACAGCCAAAAACCGTGTTGCTACCAATTCAGAAATCGGCAGCGATGGTAGAGTCATTTCGGCTTTACTTCTCTCTCTTCTTTTTTTTTTTGGGGTTTACAATTATGGACAGTGACATAATACAATTGAAATGTGATATTAAGGTTATTTGTCTTGTTTGATTTATTTATTAAGTAACTTTATCTTATTATTTGATGAATTCAATTACAGATACCTCGCAGCCACGAGCAGAATGATAGATGTTAGGAACTCTTTTCTTAAATTAAATGAATATGTAAATTGTATTTGTTTTGTAATGTAATTCTGTCATATAAATAATGAGAATCCTTAAACTTACTAAGCTATTTAAATTAGAATATGTCAATAAACTTTTACGATATTACAACTCTTTTGTGATTATAAAATTATGTATGAATGTAATTAATCTATGATGCTTTAATATAAATTTTATATTTGAACACTTGTAATAAACAAATTATGATGGTGGAAATGTTGGAGGAAGGGATTAGAGGTTATTCTAATCTGTTGATGTGATAATGTCCAAGATGATTAAATAATGTTTGAGTTGTGTTTTGATGAATATTGAAGTGAAACAAGTTCTAGTCAATAACTTGGGATCTCCTGGTATGGGGGAGACTGCCGAAATTTCGACAGATTTTTGTAATTGGAAAAATTTAATACTTGAATATAAAAAACATCACCTAATAAATAGTATAATCATAAGTAAATTATGTGGGAAATGCATGTATTGAGGTTGTTACATGTGGGATGTTAGGTGAGGCGCATGGATCACTTTGTAGGTTGTGCTATTGTAAACCCCTGTGTAAGTGCAAGATCAAAAGTATTAGGACCTCGATGTATATTGGAAAATTATGATGAAAATAAATGAATAAATAAGAAAAATAAGAAAATATGAGGCATGTAAGAGGGGATGACCTCTATAGATAAATTTAGAAATATTGATGAAGTTGAAAAGAGAATAATGAATATTGGATTCAAAATTTGTTACGTCGGCGAAATTGGTAATGAGTTTTGATGGATAAAAGAATAAGAAAAATAATCTCAAGAAATTAATATGATAATAAATAAAAAATGATAACAAAGGATCATACAAAAAAAAGTCAAGTCAAGAGTGATGGTGCAAACACCAGTTAAAAATCGATAACATTACCGTAAAATGGTAATAAGTTTGTAAATGAAATAAATTATGGGAAGGAAAAAAAATATATTTTGGAATAAGAAAATAGTTTCAAGGATTTAGTGGAATGATCTATATGATCTATGCAATGATGGAATAAGAAAATTTGAATTTTTGATAAAAAAAAATCACAAACCAACTAGTTTTACAGTATTGCACATAACTTTTAATTTGACTATCGAATTGAGCTAAAATTTTGCATGGAGTTTCCTAACATGTTTTTTCACCTTTTTTTCAAGTTTCACATCAATCAGAGGTCAGGAAGGCATATAATGAACCACGGTAAAACCGGGCAATTTACACGAAAAATACATGAAGGCATAAATGAGTGGTATTTTTGTAAATAAATGAAAAATTCACCTTCTTCCCCTTATATAGCTAATAATTCCATAAGCTTCTAAGGACCATATTCTTTCTTTCTTTTTTTCTTGATAAAACCTTATAGAAAAGCCATCAAAGTGTGAGATTAAGAGAGAAACAAGTGATTTAAGGAGAAAATACATCATGTTAATGATCCTAGAAGTAGAAAATCAAGTTGAAGAGTTGAAGTTCTAATGAGAGAAGCTTGGAAAACCTAGAGGGAGAAAGAGGAGATTGGAGGATATGGATATTGGAACCACCTCAAAATCATTATGGAAATAATGGGTAAGTGTTTTAACTATGATTAACTAGTACTTATGGATGAATTTAGAGAAATTGAAAGAATTATCAAATGGGTTTTATGTGGGTGATTATGGAAAGTAGAGAATGAATCTTCCATTGATTTTTATTGGAATATATTATGCTAGATTGTGTTTAAAACCTTAATAAAGTGTTGATAAGGTGAAATTAAGGTTGGGAAATGAAGAAGAACATATGTGTAGGTAAAGGGTGAGGTTCGGTCATACTTGGGTTATGGATAGGGTGAATTTGCTTGGGTTCGTGTATATGGAATTATTAATTTGATGATTTAAACATGTAAAATTAGGTACAATTATAAAAAAAAAAAAAAAAAGTGAAGTTGAAATTGCTAAATTGAGTTTTCTTGTATTTTTTATGTGTTGATGGATGATTAAGAACTAGGAAATCCATGGCTTGGTTGTTCTTTAGGGTTTGATGATTTTGAGAGGAACTTGGAGGAATTTTGTGAATAAATTTATATTCATGTAATAAGTGTTGTAGTTTTTGTGTGTTCAAAAATACATGTGGAAATTGAAGTGTGTTGTAGTTTTTGTGTGTTCAAAAATACATGTGGAAATAGAAGTGCTTAATAAATGGATCTAGTTGATGTTATAAAGGAAAAATAAAAAGGGAACTCATGGAACTATTCCCTGTAGGTTTAGCTACATAGGTCAAAAAAGGGAAGGCCTTTGTCAATTTGATTTGTTAATAGTTGAAGGCATGATAATATCTCCTATTTTTAAATGTAATGAGTTCCATATCGAAAAAGAATCGTGGGATTTTCATAGGGGCTATTCAGCCAAGTTAGGAAAATGGATTATCGAGTAGGTCATTGTTTCAAATTGATGTTGAAACTTGAATTAGAATATGTTAAAATGATTCTAGGGCAAAGAAAATAGGAATAAATGCAACCATGTATAAAAGTTGATTTTCAACCAAAACAAAGAATGAGGTTGAAAAGGGATACATGACTTGAGAATAATGTGATTGAAATGCTTGGTCAAACATAATTGGGTGAAAGAATAAATATACTTCAACATAGGATAGATTGGAATTTTGAAAATGAATGTGACTTTGAAAAGTATAAATGTGTACGAAATTGTAAGAGTTTTCTTGTTAATGATTTATAAATTAGATTAAATGAGAATTTGAATAGGGTTTCTGTGAAGGTTTAATATGTTAATGATGGTTGAAAACCATGTTGGCATAGGAGAGTAGTTGGAGTAGGACAACTATTGGGAGCAACGGGATGCACTCAAGTTTCAGACAGGTATCGAACACCACTCCTAGAAATTTTGAATATCATTTGAGTAGTTGTTATTTCTTATAGTATTGTTTCTGAATAATGAAATAATCGTGTTGTGAAAAGAATAAGTTCATGAATATTAGAAAATACAGAGCGTGCATTGGTTGTGAAACGAGATATTGGGAGGCAACACTTGCATAGGTGGTTAATGTGAAAAGTCAGAACATGATGATAAAGGTTGTAACTGGAAAGGTATAGATAAGGTATGTTAGTGGAAGAGGAAAATGTATCGATTTATAAAATAAAAGATTTATGCACACATGATGCAGTGAAATCGTGCATTCGCAATATGGACATTGGATTTTGAGAGTGAAATGTCACACTTTGTACAAAAATTAGGCATTTTGAATGGGTAGTATTGCACTTGGTTATAGAAGTGGGTATACAAAGAAGAATGGTTATGCAGGGTATTACAAATGGGTAATAAAAATGCAATATCTTGATTTATGTCAGAATTCAAGACAAAGGAATTGTATAAGTGTAAATACAAGGAGGTATTGGGTGAATGAGATGAGTATGTTGGGTTTCGGGTTAGGGTAACTCAGTGAAACATGTAAGGTGTTATGATGAATAAAACGTCGATAGAAGTGAAATATTGTCTCTGGTATGTTACCAAGAACATGTGGAGAATTTAGTATAAGAAGTTTAAGAGGAAAATTTTATTGGTCTATCACTGTGTGGAGACTAATGGCATCAGTGGTTACTGATAACCAGCATTGTTTGACTAGTATGCCATAGTGTGGAGACTAATGGCATTCATGGTCACTGATGACCAACATTGTTTGATTAGTCTGTCACAGTGTGAATACTAATGGCATTAGTGGTACTGATGACTGACATTGTTTGATTGGTCTGCCACTATATAGAGACTAATGGCATCAATGGTTATTGATGACCGTAACTTTTTGATTAGTCTGTCATGGTGTGGAGACTAATGGCATTCATGGTCACTGATGACCAACATTGTTTGATTAGTCTGTCATAGTGTGAAGACTAATGAAATTAGTGGTACTGATGACTGACATTGTTTGATTGGTCTGCCACTATGTAGAGACTAATGGCATCAGTGGTTATTGATGACCGTAACTTTTTGATTAGTCTGTCATGGTGTGGAGACTAATGGCATTAGTGGTTATTGATGACTAGCATTGTTTGATTAGTTTGCTAAGGTATGGAGACTAATGGCATTAGGGATAACTGATGACCAACATTGTTTGATCTAGTAAACCATGTGAATGAAGGCTAGAGATATTAAGACCCCCGTTATATAGATAAATGGTAGATAGTAAAAATATAAATGGGTTAACAGATGATAGGTTAACCCAAAGGTAATGTGATGGAAGTCATTATGGATAGCTTACATGGAAGGAAAAACTAGGTAGTAACGATAGCACATGATGTGAAAGTAAGCAGTAAAGGGGAGATCTGATATCTTTAAGGTCCATTGGTTAGGGCTCTCACTGATGTCTCAATATTCTCTCTCTTGCTACTTACACAAAAGTTAATTGGTTATGAGGATTGTATGGTTGTGTAGTAATAATCAAAGAGAGAACAATGGTGGTGTTCTCCTCTTGTTTGGAGGTCAGGGGAGAGAGAAATGGATGAGAGAAGTTCAAGGGATGTTTTCTCTCCCACCTCAATTGACTATGGTGCAAGGGTTGGCTTTAATTGATTGAGGGCTTCTGTAAAGGGCTTTGATATGAAAAAAATAATGGTTGTCTCGTCAAAAATTAAGGTCAAAGGCGAGAGAAATTAGAGGAAGTTTCAATTTTAGAGAGATAAAGACAAGGTTATGGTTTTGTGTGAGAAAGGTGGGAGAGATAAATAATGTTCTTCTAAGGTTTATTTCTCCACATATTAGCTCATATTCTCTCCAAAAAAAATTATGGTGGCTAGGGTTTTTGTTTAATGTTTTTGTTTTTGTTAGGATTTTGATGGAGGAGATGATGAATAATGTTTTTGTGTTATAGCCCCGTACAATTCACTTTTCCAAGCCTATAAATTTTATCGTCTTCTCTTTACTCTTTACGTACTTGGTCCCAAGTAATTCAATTTTGTTTTAATTCCTCTTTTTTCATTTTTGCATTGCACTTTAACTTATTGTCAATTTTATTTTTTATTTTGATTTTTCATTTTGATTTTTTGGTTTTTTTAAAAAAGTAATGTTAAATATAAAACGGACATGTTAGCACTAAAAACATATTTCTTTGAATTTGATTTTCAAAAAAATATCAATTACAAAAAAATAGTTGAAAATTATAAAATAAACATGCAAATAACTGAAATACATCAAATAATTTTTTTAATTTAAGAATTTTTTAAATTTTTTGAAACATATTTCAAAATTGAGGGTTAATAAGTCATCAAGTAAATATTATTGCTTTCAAAGAAAATACATGCATCAAACCAAGTTTCTATCACTTCAATATCGTTTGAAATTCCATTTCGAACAATATTTCTAAAACATTTGAAAAAAATTTCCTTCAAATTTTTTTTAAGATTATTTTGATATAATAATATCAAGAATAACTTTTAAAAATTAAAAAAAAAATCATTTTAATATATTCTTAAATAAAGAAAACAATTTGAACCTAACTTCCTAACCGCCCCTACATCAACCAGCCAGGCATTGTACGAGTATTAAATAACTCAAAAATACACCTTTATTTGTATGTTTAAAAAAAACCCTTTTTCGAGAAGGATTATCACGGAACGCAAAACCGCATTCTTTGGTCGGGTGATACTGTTTCTCAAAGCAATTTCTCTTGTAAAACATACGAGTACGAACAAAATGCCCATCATACGAGTCCTAACAGTAGGTTTACCATGCATGGTGCCCAAGTTACCTTCAGAATACATACGTAGAAAGCATTGGACATCGAAGTATAATAGCAAACTGATTTTGATTCAAAATTAAAGCCATCCAGTCAAAACACAAACAATAGTTATAAAAAAACAGCCACCTCAAGGTACTGAAACTGCCTAATGCAACAAGTATCATAACAAAAGCAAAACAGAACCAATTTTTACTCGTCCTCCTGGCTGCGCAACCTAGCAAGCTTGTTGGTGACAACAACATCCAACTGCGCTGCTCGCTCGACAATCTCCTTCCTCTTCCGGGTGGATACATTGTGGGCAATCTCAGCACAGTAAGTTCTAGAATTATCAAAGTTGTTAGCACCCATAAAAACATAATCAGGTCTACAAACAAGGATGAAAGTGATTGTGAAAGCAGCAAAACTTTGGAGGCAAAGAGGGTCATGTACCTGTTGTGCATCATCAAAACTTCAAGCTCCTTGACGTTGTGCACAACAAACTTTTTAAATCCATTAGGGAGATAGTGGCGAGTCTTCTTGTCTGAGCCATAACCAATGTTGGGCATCAAAGTGCATCCTTTGAACTTCCTCCTGACCCTTGAATCGATACCCTTGGGCCTCCTCCAGTTTGTCTGCCAACAACAATAGTAAGCATTTAACATGGCATGTAAGAGACATCAAGAAGCAATGAAAAGATTCTTGCAGGACTGGGATTAAAAAAAATCAACATTGATAAAACATGGCCTAGACATTAAAATACCATTCAACATGTAAATCCAACTTTCAATAGCAGTGCAATGTTAAACATGAATTTCATTTTTTGCGGACCATTCAAATTTAAATCACTAAACATAGATAAAGTTGGTGCACACCAGCATGCTAAAAACTAATAAAACTACTGTTCTTGAGCTCCAAATTCTTAGAATGGGCATTGGTTTGTGAACAAGCAAAACTAGAAATGTGGGTCTAAACCAGGCCACCAAATCAAGACCTCCATGAGAGAAATCAGAGGGAGCAGACAAGCTGGCCCAAAAAAGCATTTTACGCGTACCTTACCATGCTACCTTCATCAAAGTCAATCCAGAGAATCGGCTTACTGCACACCTATCACTAGCTTTAAATTTTACCTAACTCATACATCTACAAAACAAAATAAGCTGGGAAGAAAACATAAAATTACATGAATTCCATGCTTAGCTTAAGTACAAGTGACTGCCGAAAAAGCTCATAAAAATACTGGAAAACAAAATACAAATGACTGCCAAAAAAAGCTCATAATAAAAACTTTAATCGTAATTCCAAATTGTAAGCACAACAAAATACTGGACAATTCCTAAGCCCACCCTAGAACAGAACAGAACAAAACAAAGCCTTAAACAGTCACTACCTAACCATGGTAATTTTAAAAAACAATCCTAAGATATATCCAGCTTATTACTATATGTACCTTCACAGAAATCTTGCGGTCACTTTGAGGCCTCTTAAACTTCTTGACCCGCTTCTTCACTATCTTCTTCGTCAGCAAAGGAACAGCCATTTTTTTCTGCAAATACAAAAGCTCACAAAAAAATGAACAGGCCAGGTGAGGTGAACTTTTCAAATAAGAGATCTGAGAGAGAATTATTGTCAAAACATGAAAAGCAAAAGGAGTAAGAGAGATTAGGGTTTGGGACCTGCTTGGATAGCTGCGCCTGCCAATCCTGTTTGAAAACCCTAGATGAGTGAAGAGGGATAAAGATGAGTGCTAGGGTTTTAAGCGATATATATGTGTGTTAATATTTGGTGTTTCTTAGTACTCCAGCTACCGGACGTAATAAACTTTGCCGTGGATCTATCTTCCCTGGCCCAAACAATTTAGGTTTACTAATGGGCTGGAATAGTATTCCGCACCTGGATGTACTCTATCTTTCTTTACGCGTTGTGTAGCTATATCATCCGTGTGTTTTGTCACGGGTTAAATATTTTTGTTTTTTATTAAAAATTATTTATATAAATTTTTTTAATGTGTTTTGATAGTTCAAAAAATATAAAAAATTAAAAAATATATTTTCATGATAATTATAGTTATCAAACCTGATCTGGAGGTTGACCTGGCTAAAAGGGTCAAGTCCTAGATTACTTGGATTGACTTAGGTCAAACCGGGAAAATTGAAAAAAAATATTTGATGTTTTAATATTTTATATAAAAAGATTTAAAAACAATCTATGTGGATATAAGTTATACATGTTGTAAACAATTAAGTTTAAAAGATTATCTCAAAAGGTTTTTTATCCCACATTGGAAAGATATTATCTTATTCTTCTAAGTTAGAATATTTAAACAAAAAAGATTTTTTATTCCACATTGAAAAAATATAACTTTTTTCTTGTGAACATAGAGTATACTAAAAGGTTTCAAATCCCACATTGAAAAAATAAAACATTTTTTTAGTATTTATATAGTGAACTTTGAAATGAGTTAGTAACCAACTAAAAATATGAAAAAGAAGGGTCTCTAGGTAGGAGAAAAAAAATTAAAAAAAAAACTCTACCGAGATTTTATTGAGTCACTCGAGTTCCAGGTTAACCGGTTTCTTTTGGGCCAATTGCAAGCTGGGATTTCGAATGAAACAGACCCGACCAATGCTATTGGGTCCTGGTGGTAGTAGGGTCCACCGTTGTTGGGTTCTAATGGTAGGAGGGTCCAACTTTAGTGGGTCCTGCTGGCAGTTGAGCCCAACATTGTTGCAACCTGCTGGGCAACAAGACCCAATAACATTGATTCTTGTTGGGCAGCAAGACCAACTAACGAATGAAACATACCCATCCAACACTATAGGATCCTGCTAACACATGACCCAACAGCAGTGGGTCCTGTTGGCAGCAAAGCTCAACGTTGTTGGGTCCTGCTGGTAGCAGGGTTTAACTATAGTGGGTCTTGCTGGCAACATTGGGTCTTGCTGAATAGCAAGACCCACTATGATTGGGTCTGGCGGCAAAGTCAAGCCCGATAAACTTGGGTCTAATTGCAGAGTCAAACTCAATTGGGCCCAACATCATTAAGCTCTGCTTGGCAACAAGACCCACTATCCTTATAATATTACCCAAAATAATATTATATTATAATATTTATGAATTGTTTTTTAATGAATTTTATTGTTCAAAAATTCTCCTATATAATACATGTATATAAATTATATGATGTGAATAAAAAATTTATTTAAAGCTCCATCAACTTTAATATGATAATATTAGAATTATAAATTTTCTGAATGTTTTTATTTTAAAAAGTTCATTGTGATTATATCTGAGTCATATATTAAAAATAAGCACATATAAAAATTTTATACCACTATTTAACTGTTTTTTGAATATTCATAAAGTTTGTTAAAATATATAAATCATTTAGTCTAATCTAAAAGAATAAAAAATAACACATTACAATTACCAAGATTTTTTAAAAAAAAAATAGTATTACTAAATGAATTCTCCTTTTATGCCCATTAAAGATAACATAATCCTTCAGTAGGTGGGACAACTTTTCTCCTCTCTTTTTTCTTTTATTTCTTTAGTATTTTATTTAAATAGATTATGCATATACTACATTCATCACCATTGTTAATATGCTAGCAGTTTTGAAACGCAAAAACAAACATGTTTTAATAAGAAAATTCAATGTAACCTCAAATGAAAAAAAAAATTATCATCACCCAACTTTTGTACATCATAAAAAAAGTCCCATCAATTTATTTTTTATGTACCGTATGAAAAACAAATTACATAAGAGAAAAGGAAAAAAAATTCAAAAGGAAAAAAAATAAAAATCTTAATTTAAAGTAAAGAAAAATATAAAATAAAATTTAAATTTTTTTAAAAGCATTTTTGGAAGGCAAAAACAAACATGTTTTAATAAAGATATTCAACTCAACCTCAAATGAAAAAATATTATCACCACCAAACTTTTGTATAATAATAAAAAAACTCCCATCAATTTATTTTCTCTATACCGTATAAAAAAAATAAGATAAAAGAAAAACAAATTAAAGTCTTGGGTCCTGTTATGGGCAGGACCGAACGCTGATGGGTCCTGCTGAGGGCAGGACCCAAAGTCGTCTAATGGGTCCTACGGCATGTCATTGGGTCCTGGTGGCAGTAGGACCTAACATTATTGGGTCCTGCTGCAACGACCCAACAACGTTTTTTGACTTACAAACAGAAAAGATAACGCCCCTCAAAAGCGCTACAGTGTTGTCCACAGTGTAAACACTTCATGTCTACAGTGTAATGAGCGTGTGTCTACAGTAAATACACAGTGTTTTTCCCGAGCGTTATATATATATATATATAAAATAAGTAACTACAATGGGCAGAAAAAGTAGAGTAGCTCTCAAACCGTGAAAATCAACTATGCAAATCCACAACTAACTGTCTTTTGATACACAATCCATGTACAATAGAAATCCCACATGTTTTAGAGTTTCTGGTAATTATAATTATATTCAAGCTGTTGATTTTCTTGTTTTAGTTCAAAAATAAAATAAAATAAGATAGATTTTATCACGTTTAAAATCTCGATTCGTTCTAGAAATTCCGCTTAAATTCAAATTGTTTTGTTTTGGTCAAATATTGTTTTGTTTCTTTCTTTTTCTAAAAAAAATCTATGTTTTTCTTTATTTCATCCTCCAACACTTGGTTTATTGGATATTGGACTTCATTATTTATTATGGTTTGCTTTTTTTTGTGGTTATCTAGTCTCATGACCTATATGACGGGTTTGACGAGTTAACTTAGTTGACTCAATTTTTTATCTATTTCTTTAATTGACTTTTTTTTTTTGTTTTAACATTTGGCTGATTATAAATTAAGCTTTTATCATTTATTTTGGTTTGTTTTCTATGAAATTATCCTAGTCTCATAACCCGAATTGCGGATTTAGAAGGTTAACCCAAATTGACCTAAGTCGATCCAATATGTTGTTGTTTCAATATATTTTTTTAAAAAATACATCGTCTTGAATTTTTTTAATCAAGCTATATTTTTACCAATCGTCCTGCAGATTGTCTTTGGACTTATCAAGTCGATCAGGTCATATCAGTTTAACTCCCACTTTTTTACTTGTGTTTGAAATTTGAATTGCATAAATTCAAGCTAATTTATATTTGAATTTGAATTGAGATTATGTTTATTGAATTAATATTTTGAATTATATATATATATATATATATATATATAACCCCAAAATGCTATGTCGAAACGCTTTGAAACCGAAACATACAGTTTCAATTGAAAAAAACAGAGCGCCAACTGAGATGAAATTGACAACTTTGATTATATTTATTTTTATTATTCATATCATGTTTTAACATCAATTATAATACATCTCACACTTATTAATAATGCTTAATCTGAATTTTATATAATATCTTTTAGCTTGATATTATTTTTTAATTTTTTTATTGATTGAAATTAAATTTAAAAAGTTTCCACCCTAAAATTGAAATAAAATAATATAAATTTTAATATACATGTGTGTGTGTATACATATATATTCTTAATGCATACCGAATCTAAAATTTTAATTGCTATCAAGTTTTGAAAAACAAAAATTATTGGTTCATTTGATTTTATAATTTTATTAAAAAACAACTTAATTGAAAAGTAATTAGGGTTCAAATAATATATAATTTAACTTCAATACTATTATAAACTCTTAAACAACTTGAAGGACCTTAATGTGGATGAATATAGTTTATGAGATAGTTTTCTTGATTTTTTTACCTTGATATCTTATCAAAAAATATTCAATATGTATCTTAAATCTAAAAAAATGTAATTTAAAGTTTTTCATTAATGTTTATTTCTTATATTTTTTATTTTTTCAACTTGGTATTGGTGTCTTAATTCTTATCCTTTTTATTTGCATAAGGACCTAATTTATATGTTAATTTTCTCATAAATAAGAAAAATATTATTAATTAAAATTTAAATATATTGATACATAAACAATCTATATATCTTAACCATATAATGCACTTAAAATTCCATTTATGTATTACTAGTTGTGGACCACAACTACAATGCAGGCCTGGATTTCTTTTTATTAAATAAATGATGTTTAGGTCTCAAAAACGTGTTTCAAAGAAGGAATAAGAATTCATAACTTAGGTCATAGATTTGACATGATCAAATAAGTTAGTTTTATTTTAATTAGATGATAAAAAATATACAACGATAGTAGATGGATCAAATTAAAAAAATATATCATAATAACCTGAAAAAAAATATTTTTCCAAAAGAAACAAACAATGGAGCTCAATTCTCAACCCACTAAATATGAAATGATGAAATTGGGTAAAAATATAACCTAAAAAATCAGCTTGAATCAACCTTAGTTAGCATGACAAACTTGTAATTCTAATAATCAAGGTCGAGCTAACTTGAGTTATCCCGCCAAACATGTAGCCCAAGTTATAAGATTTGGATAACCCGATAGAAAAGAAAACAAGAAAAATCACAAAGCCTATTTTTTTTTTAAAAAAAGAAGCAATGTCGAATAATGGAAGCAAAAAAAAAATAAGTAAAAAACTGGTATCAACCTGTGCTTACTTTTCAAACCCGTGACCCGGGTCACTAAACTATAAGTATCCTATATGGAAAAAACATGAAGCTCAATTTTCAATCAATTAAATGTTGAAGGATGAAATTAAAAAAAGAATTTCAATTATACAAAAGGATTTAAAACAACAACTAGCAATTAAAAGAATGAGGATAAAAAATAAAATACAAAATAAATTTTATTTTTTACTAAAAGGTGAAATTGAAAAGAAAAACCAATTTAACAAAAGGACCTAAAAAAATTAGAATAATCAAAAGAATGTGGATCAAAATTGAAATACAAAATAAATTTTATTTTTTATTAGAGGGTGAAATTGAAAAGAAAAGTAAAGTAAACAAAAGGACAAAATAAACTAAAACAATAAAAAAGGGACCAAAATAGAAATAAAAAATAAATATAATTTTTTTTATTGAATGGTGAAATTGAAAAGAACAATTATTTAAGAAAAGGAATCCAAAAAAATTCAAAAAAATGAGGACCGAATTGGAAAAAAAATATCATAAATTGAAATTGAAGGATGAAATTGAAAACAAATCAAAGTTTTACAAAAAAGCCAAGAACAAAAATCAAAAGAATAAAGACCGAAGTGAAGATCCCTATAAATAAGAGGAAAACTCTGAATGTTTCCATGGTTGGCACAAATTTTGAGGGGAGAAGAGAGAAAAGGATGAAAAGAAAAGAGAAAACGACCCCGACGACAAACCACGCCACTATTGACAACACCCGCCACCACAAAAAGAAAAAGATGACGCGACACTTCCAATGACATGGTGTAAGGTGGATTTTGGCTGTCGGGAAGCGCCAAATACACTGGCAACTTTTTCTATTTAAATAATATTTAATAATTACTAAAAGACTAAAGTGTCCTCACTCTATTTGGTAATAACAAAAAAAACAGAGTGAAAAAGAACAAAAAAACCCTAAAAGTAAGCTTTCAAATTTTTGTTTATTAAGGTAAACTTGTCATTTTTATGTATTTTAAAACGGTAAAGGACAAAAGGGCCCTTATACGCCATCTTTAAAAATTTTATCTTCAAAGGTATTATAGTCATTTTAATCGTGCTTAAAAAAAAATCAGAAAAGACACATATACCTTTAACAAATCTTTTAATGACTAATAGGTCATGTGAAAAACAATATATATTCAAGGTTGTAAACATATTATACTAGTAAGTAAAGATGTTTAGTTTATCATAACAAAAACGTACAAAATATAAAAGTTGTTTAAGGAAAACCTATAATGCATACAATTTTAAATCTATAAACATGACAAATTAAAAACTTAACACAAACACGCTTTTAACATACATATAAAAAAAGAATATTAGTATACATATTAAGCATATTTTCAAACTTGCAATTGATATAAAATCAAAGCCCTAACATGCATACTAATAATTAAAATAAATATGCTTAAATTAAAATAATGAAGGATACTTACTTGTTGAAGTACTTTAAAGTAATGAAATTTTTGTTGTCGTCAATGATGAGTCTTTTGTCCTTAAAATTTTATTGCTTCTCGCTTGTGCAATTAGGATATTTGCAAAATAACAACATTAATAGTTGTTAGTGAGGTAGCATTCTCATGATTAGTACCAACAATAACATTGATTACAGTTGTACCATATAGTGAATGAGATGTAATTAGTTATAAAAGATGAGATAGTATATGTAAAATCATCTTTATAACAAGGGATCATTGGCGGATGAGTAGTTTTAAGAGCTAATATAACAATTATACCTTCAACCAAAGCTGTTACTATTTTTAAATATGTTTTTGTTAGCCTTTTAGACTTGGAGTATATCGAGTATCTACATATCCAACATAGTAAAAAAGCCACCAAATTCATACTTTTAGGCAAATCTATTTTCTTTTTTGTTCTCTTAATCAATACACCAAATTCAGGCATGCCTACTAACAAGTCTTTTGAAATACTTGTAGAAATTTATGTGAAAGCTCAAAGCTCCTCACCTGTTAGAGTATGTTTGGTAGTGTGGTAGCGGTTGCTTTTTAAATAACTTTTCGTGCCGAAATACATGCCAATGATGTTTTTTTATTTTTTAAAAATCATTTTCGACATCAGCACATCAAAATAATCCAAAATATACAAATCATATTAAATTTTAATAAAAAAAATTTGAATTTTTTGGGAACACGGTTTGCATCGCGTTCCCAAACGGTTTCTAAGTATGGGCCTCCTATTAAGATCAAGCTATACAAAATGATAGTTTGCATTCCACACCTAAAAAGAAATACATTGTTGGATTATGACTAAAGTAGGGGAAGATCAGCCAATAGTTCCTTATCAAGTAGTTATTGATGATTGAATAACATCTAAGAATATAAAGGCATTATTTATACCAAAAATATTTACGTCAACAAGATGAGAACAATGATTGTTCATGTTTAAACATGAAAAAAAAAACAAGCTAAATTTGATCATGAATAGTTGAATCAAGAGTCCTAATTAAAAACCATCTAGGTAGTGGTCCAGTGGTAAGAGCTTGGGACCAAGAGGTTTGCTCCCTCTGTTGTCTCAGGTTCAAGCCCTGTGGTTGCTCATATGATGGCCACTGGAGACTTACATGGTCGTTAACTTCAGGGCCCGTGGGATTAGTCGAGGTGCGCGCAAGTTGACCCGGACACCCACGTTAAACTAAAAAAAAAAAAAAGAGTCCTAATTAAAAGAACACCCATGTTTTTGTTTAATTTTACCAGGCTACCACCTACCTACGCTCGGAACTCATTTCGTAATTGTAATCTTTCTTCATTAAAAGAAAGAAACGAATAATTAATTAATCGAAAGATGGATGAATGGTCAGCCATTGATTATTACTCTCTTGTTGCTTGAAATTAAAACCACGACGTCTCATGATATGAGATATGCAAGAAGAGCACTCTAATGGTTTTTGGTTTTGAAAATCATGCAATAAAAGGATTGAACACGTTTAATTTTAATGGTTTTTGTTCTTAATTTTTTATTAATTAAAAAAAACATTAAAATAATATTTTTTATTATTAGATTATAAAGATATTTTTCGTATTAATTTATACTAGTTTGTATATATGTGTTATGTCTAGCGGGACCAATATTTTTTTAGATACAAAAAATAAAATAAAATTTAGACATCGTAGAAATTTTTAGTATTATTATTGAATAAAAAAATATATTCATTTTAATTTTTTTCTTTTAAGATAATTTTTTTATTACCATGTTTCTCATTTATTTTAGCGAATATAAAATTTTTAATTAGAATAATTGTTTCTGTTATGAATAAAATATTTGATAATTTTTAAAGTCAATTAACTAAAAAAACAATTAAAATAGTATGCCCTATATCATGTGTAATCAAGCTAAAATAAATAATAAATATGATAAAATCGTGTTCAAAATATATTTAAAAGTCTTAAGAATAAAAAAAACAATTTGAATTGATTTTCCATGAATTAAAAAAATATATTAGTTACATAATAATAAAAAATAATCACTAAAATCAAATAAAAATTTATAATAGCAATGTTAAAATTGAAGAGGAATTGGATTGGAATTTTTTTTTAAATACTAAAAAAACTAAAGAAAAAAAACAAAGAATTAACCCATTATTTAATAAAAATATAGTTACTTTTCAAGTATTTTTTATTTGAAAATACATTAAAATAATATTTTTTTATTTTTTAAAAATTATTTTTAATATCAATATATCAAAATAGTTTGAAAATATTAAAAAATATTAATTTAAAATAAAAAAAATTAAAATTTTTAAAAATTATTTTTAAAACGTAAAATAAACCAAAATTAATAAATAGCACGTATCTATCACATGAAAGAAAATATTGCAGTACACCGGAAGGAAAAGAGGTTAAATGCATAAAACAGAAACACGTGTATTTTGCAGTCTATTATTAATAAGGAAATAAAAAAGAAAAGAAAGAAGGGCGGAAGTGGGCAGGCTTGCTCACTGGTTTCAATCAAACCAGGCCGGCGCCAAAAAACTCCAACAAAGGCACATTGAATCGAAGAAGAAGATCTAAGAAAGCAAAAAATGAGCGGGACTCGATTATGCGCATTGCTCGGAGAATTAGGTTACGAAGGGGCAGAAACACTAGACCCAGACAGTTTCGAATGGCCTTTCCAATACGACGACGCACGCCCTATCCTCGACTGGATCTGCTCCAGTCTCCGCTCTTCCAACGTCCTCTCCCTCTCCGACCTCTCCCGGTTACTTCTTCTCACTCCTCTTCTTTTTTCTTTCTTATTTCTATTTCTTCACATCAGATCTAATTTTGTTTTTCAATCGATTCTCCAGGTACGAACAGTTTCTTCAAGAGGAGAAGCTTTTGGAGGTGCAATTCCCTTCCCAATTTATGTTTATCTTTTTTTAAAAACGATTTGTGTAATTAGAGTGGGATTTTGGCTAGGGTGAGGACTTGGAGTTTGCTTATGATAGCATTTCAGCTTTTTCTTCAAGGAGAGACAATCAGGAGGAAGTTTTTGGCGCTGAAGAACCCTTAAAAGATATAAGGCAATTTCCACTTCTTAATCATCTCTTTTCTTCCTTGCAAACCTTTCAACTCTACGCGTTATCATTTATTAATTTCTGATTTTTTTTTGTCTTAGGGATGCCACTTCGGCGTATAAAGCTGAAGCTTTGGAGTTGCAGAAACAGCTCAGGCATTTGCAGGCGCAGTTTGATTTGCTTTCTGGCCAGGCTTCTGCTTTGATCCAAGGGAGGCGGGCTCGAGTTGCTGCAACATCTACTGTGAATGGATGCCTTGCTGCAGTTGATGATACTCTTTCAGCACGAAACTTAAGGGTATACAGTCTTATTTGTTATTTTTTTAAAATGTACTTAACTTCATCAACAGCAATGATAATTGGAGTACTCTCTTTATGTCTTGTTTAACGCGGGTTGCTTTCAGAGACAAATCTGCATGTCGTATTTTGTTGCTTGCTATGCCTTCTGAAATCTTTCTTTGTAATGTAGATGAATGAAGTTCTTGGAAGGATTGCATCTACAGCACAAGAGTTGTCTCACTATCATTCTGGCGATGGTAGTGTTTCCCTTTCTGTTTTTAACTTGTTGTTTTGGCCATTTGAAATTATTGAATTACAATCAGTTTTTGTAAAGCATTTCTTGTGAAAGATTAGACCTTCAACTTTAGATCTTTTACTTTCAAACATATGGTGTTTGAATCTATTTGTAAAGAGGATAACGAAGTCGATTTAAAGCCTTGTTTTCAATTGAATACAGGCATTGATGCGTGGTACAGTTCTTTACTCTAATTGTAATTGACCCCCAGTGTATGGTATACTTTGGGGCATTCTCAAGCTTCATTATAGAACATAAGGCTTGTTTGGATGGTTTGGGGGTGGGGGTAAGAAGAAAATGAATGGCAAGATGATGCACAAAAATGGAAGCTCTGCTCTTATCCAGACTTCTGACAACCAATTATTGGATTGACTTCAACTCCTAAGGTCATAGATAGAGTCACAAACTAACAAAAAATTATTTTCGGTTTTTCTTTTGATGGCTTCTATCACTATTTTTCTCGCAGAGGGTGGCATCTATTTAGCTTACTCTGATTTTCATCAGTACTGGCTTCAAGATTCATCTTGTACAAAGGAAATAAATCAGTGGTTCTCTAAGCAACTGGACACGGTATGTGGATGCCAAACTGTTTCTCTCTTATAGTATTGAATTTGAAGCCATTTTGCATGTCTATATATGTACTCTTAGGACCTAAAGTTGCAGAAATTTAGTCAAGGACATCCATGACCAGTGGAGTGGTATAGTAGATATTTCTGTTGACTGTTTATCTGTTTTCAGTGACTTTAAGTAGACACATTATTTTTTACCATGGCAATATTTGTTCTTGAATATAGCTGCAACATCACTTTTTTGAGAAATAAGGGACATTACTCTCCTTTTTTGCATCTTTTCCATTTCACTCTTGCTTTTTCTTAAAAGTATCTGTCTGTTCAAAGTCATGCTCTACTGTAACTCAATAAATACTGGGATCCTAAGTTTAAATCCCGACTCAATGCACTAGACAATATGTATCTGCCTAATAATTCTGATTGAAAGTACAAGTTGTTGAGTATTCTGTTATGAACAATTTCTCAACAGTAGGATACATATTAGATCACTCTCAGTTTCAAGAAATGGTCTTTTTTATAGGTTTCATGGTCATAATGTGTTATAAAAATCAGGGACCTTTTCGACTAGTAGCCGAGGAGGGCAAATCAAAATGTTCGTGGGTGAGTCTTGATGACATCTCAAATATTTTAGTACGAGGTATCCTTCACTTTTGCTTCTGCAACTAAAGTTCATGATGCATCCTTTTCTTCCCTTGTTGCCTTTACCTTCCTTGTATAAGTACCTCTGCAACTAATATTATGTAGAAATACGATTACCATGGTGAGATACATGCAATCTATGTGTTAGGATTTAATGCATTAACGTTGAGATTCACATGTCACTAACATATTCTTGATTTGGACTTGCATGGGCATTTGCATATTAGTGTTGTCAAAAGGCGTGCACTTAAGTGCTATAGGCGAGGTAAGGTGAGACCACAACGTCTTTATCAGCCTCAGGCGATGATATTCATCGAAGCACTGCCTAGGCTATCGCCTCAAGCATTTTACAGGCTTGGCGCCTTTTAGCGCCTTTGACAACACTGTTACTACTTTAAATTATCTTATTTTTTGTTTTAAGGGTGAAAAATATAACTTTATATGACTATGTTATGGTATTTTCTTTTGATTTTCTAATGATGTAATCTTAATTGGGAAGATATATATTTTAGATTTATATATTATAATATAATATTATACATACATACATACATGGTTAGTTTAATTTATTGCATATCGCCTTGGTTCATTCGGGCAAGCGTCTAGCGCCACAGGCATTTTAAAGGCTTGGCGCCTTTTGCCTTTGACAACATTGTTGCATATACCATGTATCATCCTGTTAAAATACTGTCACTTCTTTTTGGATGAAGCAGATTTAGAACAATCCCATCACCAGCGTGTTTCAGAATTGCAACGGCTTCGTTCTATGTATGTTGTTTATCTTAGTTTTCCTGTAATTGCTTATTTTTCCCATATGGTTCTGTGCTTATTCTGTACTCACTCTGTCTTGCTCCATGGTAACCATTGCTATACCAATTAAAAGCCTTCTACAAGTGGTGGTTATTTTAATTTCATGCAGTATAGTTCTAAAACTTTTGGTCAAGATAACATAAGTTTTAAATGTTGTGAACTGTTCTTGAGAAAGAAACTAACGGTCTTTGCAATATTTATAGTGATTGACTTGCGTCAAGAATCCATGTCTATTACTTCAATGACACCCACAGGTTAAATTAAGGTTTAGAAGAGTTTATATCTGAGATTGGTGGTTAAGCAATTTGTCATGTATTCATGTGGCTGTTCTATGACTTTGATTTTTCGATATATCCCTTGTCCTCTTCCTTGCTCCCTCCTATGCATAAACACATACACATGAAAACTTGATCTTGGGTGTGGCATCACGGGGAGGGGGGTGATTTTTTTTCTATCTTGTTTTTCTTGGTGCTTAGTGTGATATTTTTTTGAAACTCCTTGATTTAAGTCTGATGGTTGATAAAAATGCTAACAAATTTGACAGATTTGGAACAAGTGAAAGGCAGTGGGTTGAAGCCCAGGTTGAGAATGCCAAGCAGCAAGCTATTCTGATGGTACTTAAATCTCAAGTAACATCAGATGAAGCACACATACATCTTGATCTTCATTCTCTAAGGTAGAAATTTCATGTTCTATATTCCTTCAGTCTATGGTCTTTAACTTCTATTTTTATGGCTTACGATCAAGCATAAGGTGATACACTCAGTGAGATTGTTCTTTCATACATACATACATACATAGACACATGCACATATACATATATACATTCTCTGTATTTTACAAGCATATGCACGTATGCTTGTATGCATGCTTGTAAAATACAGAGAATGGCTGGATTCTTTTGTGTCCCCTTATCAAAATGGATTGTAGATGATCCTTAATGGAGATTATGTTGTGGGGTAGACACTTTTGCCACTAATGCCATAGAGAAGGCTTTGCATTATTAAAATGCTTTTATCACCTGGCATAGTCTCTCAAATATGTTGAAAGTGGCTTTCATTTCTGTTGCAACTATATAATTACAAATACCTTGACACTAATTCTTGAGGATAACATAGTAATTATGAACCTTGTTAATTTGCATTTAAAATAGTTATGGGGACTTCCTCCATCATAAATGTCTCCCTGGAAACCTCTTTGCTTCAGCGAATCCTCTTTTGTTATTCTAAAATAACCCATCCAACCCAAGGAAATAATTACTCTCATTGCACACAAGCCTGCAATGTCATGTCCTGTCATCCAACTTCCTATGAAAGTAGTGGCAACAATTAACAAAAATTCCTAGGATGAATTACAATAAACCCACACTGAGGTATCATGAATATAATAGATACCACCCAAAAGTTTGAATGTTTGTACAGAAAACCCACCATGTTTTAATAAAATACTACAGAAACCTCCTTTTACACAAAATCCTCTTTAGGTTTTTGTCAAACCTTCAAATTTCACCGTCCCTCGAGGAACTTATATCATGTTATTGTTTTGGCTATTTCATGTGACATCTTGTATTTATCTTGAATGAGCAGGAGAAAACATGTTGTATTGGTGGAAGAGCTTTCAAATCTTCATCACAAAGAAGATAAGTTATTATCTGAGGTTTGTTTGGGTGTATTTCCTAATTTTATCTATATATTTTTTTTAAATTCTGTCGGCTATCATGGAGTATTTAGAGGTACTATAACTCTTGTGCTAGTATTCAGCAGGATTTGAAAGCCCACATATTTTCATTGTGACATCTGTTGTATTTTGCCCATGGAGGATGGCTCATTCTCTTATTATTTTCTATTCCTTTTGTTTTAATTAAATCTTTCCTTTCCTAAAAACATTCAGAGAGGAAAACCTTAAGTTTGCACTTTGGGATATGCAGGAAAACCTTACGGTTTAGTGATTGCAGTTTATGTGGCCTCTTTTAGACGATACTGATGTATTTAGGGAAATTTTGAAGTTGGCACTGGTTAATGATATTATTTCAATCTGTGGGAACATTGGTTGCTTAGACAAAAAACTGAACCTTAAATCTGGGGGAACAGTGGTTGCATGGGTGGCTGCAACAGAGAAAAAAAAGATGGCATGGTGGTCGTGAGAATGCTTAGTGGTTTCTGTTGTTTTATTCATCTATATTCTCTCTCATTCATTCACTCACAGACACAGACAATTACCAAAGCTGGGCTTTTCTTAGAGGTTACTATATGCATACTATTTGCCCTCTAATGATTCAGCATCAATTTTTCAGACCATTCCAGATCTTTGTTGGGAGTTAGCTCAACTCCAAGACACATACATTTTGCAAGGTATTACGAAGTTGTAGCTTTCCTGTTCTAGAAAGAGGAAGTGCATTTTCAATTTTGTGGTTCTGATAGCGTTGGCTGTGAACTTAAATCAGTTCTAATTTATGCACTTGCAGGTGACTATGATTTAAAGGTCATGCGTCAAGAATGCTATATTAATCGACAGAAAATGGTATTGTTGTCAACTTTATAAGTTTATCTCTTTGCATCCTGGTTATAGTTGTATTCTGGACAAAGAGTTAGTTCATCTGAAAGCAGGCTCTTGATTGCCATCATGTCCTATCTCCTTCCACAGCCTCCCTTTCCAATATTCTTTTTTGTTGCTCGCTTGTTTTGATAATAGAACCTAACAGAAGCTATCTCAAATAGACAATTTACCCAATTTGACGTCCTGTTCAAGTCAGGATTTGATGACTACTGCTGCAATATTTGTGTTTTAGAACTGATTGTGGATGTTCCAACAACTGTTTACTTCTGCATTACTATACTGGTGTTAGATAATCCATACTGTAAATAGTTCTGAATGTGTTTGTACAAAAACCATCCATGTCATCCAATTTTCATATAAACCAAATGAATAAATTGTTGTGACACTGATGAAACAATTCTATACTATGAATACACCTGCATGTATTTTTATGAGGATTCATAATCTTAATTTCTTGCTGCAGTTCATAAATCATCTAATAAATCAACTAGCAAGGCATCAGTTCTTGAAAATAGCTTGTCAGTTGGAAAAGAAGAACATGCTTGGAGCATATTCATTACTTAAAGTCATTGAGTCAGAGCTTCAAGGGTACCTTTCAGCAACTAAGGGCCGAGTGGTATTCCTTACTTCCTAAGCCTTTTGTTTTAGTTTCTCCTGATTTTCATGAGATTGCCACTTCTATCAAATGTGCTGGCCACCTACAAGTTTGTCTTCTAGAGTTTTTTCTGTTTTTATCTGTCATTTTAACCAAATCAGGAATTGGGCTGAAATGATCATATATATACTATGTTCAGATGAATTTTGTCAATAACTTTTTATTAACATGTGATAGGGTTGTTGCCTGGCACTAACTCAAGCTGCATCTGATATACAAGAACAAGGAGCAGTGGATGATCGGGATACTCTTCTGCATGGTATTAGGGACCTTCTAAGTATCCATTCAAGTAATGACCGCATACCCTTTCCCCTCACAGTTAAATTGTTGTAAAATTTATCGTTTGTTGGAGGTGTACTGATTATGGGATTCAAATTTTTGCTTCTGTCATTCCGTCAGATGCTCAAGCCGGATTATCAATATATGTATCAGCTCCTGGCATTGTACAACAGATTTCTGCTCTGCATGCAGATTTGATGACACTTCAGTCTGATCTTGAGAACTCCCTTCCAGAAGACAGAAATAGATGCATCATCGAGCTGTGAGTAATCGAATTTCAACTAAGTTTTCCACTACTACATTGAATAGTATCAGGTTTTCTTTGTTTCCCCTGCCCCCACCACAACAGTATGATTTGAACATGAGATCCTCTGTGATTGGCGTGATTATTGTTGCATCACTAAATGATTTCCCTATTTAGTCACATTGTTAAACTTTTTACCCCAAAATTCAGCCTTTTGCGACAGTATACTCCTGACTAGACTAAGCCTTGCTTTCCCTTTCACTTGTGTTTACCTACAACTCTGTGTTTTATTCATCCAAAGAGGTTCCCATAATTTTCTTCGTAAGCAAATAACCAACACAAATAAATAATCTCAAAGCACACAACAAATACAGGAAAAACTCCCAACCTTTATTAATCTCATAAACAAAGGATTTCCATAATACAAGTATGTGTGCTATGCACAAAGATTGCATACTACACAACCATGACCTTCTTAGCTTATTTATAGACAAGTATGAGAGGTTATAAAGTATATAACTATCATCCCTACTTTTTAGGAAGTAGTGGGGCACTTTCCCCCCATGTTTCCATGAACATAGTGGGTGGTTTTGACCCATGATCTCATGATCTTAGTGTCTTGAGGAGCCATCCTAGCTATGCCCCCATGTTCAACAACCATGTCCCCATGATCTGTTCACCCATTTCCTCCATGATTTCATGATCATAACCGTCATAACTACTCACGACACTGCTATTCATTTATCCTAAAATTTGTTTGTCTAAATGCCAGCCCTCCATTGACATTCCAGCTGTATTTTTGCTACCTTGGAAAGTCCATCCTCCAAGTCTAGTTTCATGCCAAGTCAAGAACCTATGACTCGCAAAAAACCGATGCACGCTGCCTGCTGAATTCGCTGCTGCCTACTATGGGTTGCCACTGTCCAATGCTGTTGAATTCTAGGCAATTTGCACTCGTTGGCGCGTGCTCACACCTAGAACTCTAACAAACCATCCCCACCAGAAGAGTCCACCATTAAACCTTCGAGTTTTTCTCCAATTTTACTAAAAACTCAGTTCGTCGATTCTTTATATGCTGGTCGAGTTGACGATGTGATCTTGACAATACTATTATCAAACTGTTTGGGAATCGTTGAAGGAGCTCTTTGTGACTTACTTTGTTTGGGATCTTCTTGATCTTATTAGAAAGGTCTCAAATAACTTATATGAAAAGTTTGATGAAACTTTAGTCGTAATGGCATCTTTAATCTATAGGCAACAACCTTCACTTTTTCCATGATTTCGAAAGGTCCATCATATCTCGGTACCAACCCTAAATGCTTTGTTTCCCTATAATTTTCTTCAAGATTTGTGGAGTTTATTTGAGCAACACCTTGTCGCCCTCACTGAATTCCAGTAGTCTTCGTTTCTTGCTCAAACAACACCTTGAAGATGGATGCTTAATTATGCTAACCAGAAACGAAGATTGCTGGAATTCATTGAGGGCGACAAGGTGTTGCTCAAATTAACTCCACAAATCTGGAAGAAAATTGTGGGAAAGACAACATCAAGGGTTGGTGCCGAGATATGATGGACCTTTTGAAATGATGAAAAAAATAGGGGTTGCTGCCTATAGATTGAAATTGCCAGAACGGCTAAAGCTTCATCCAACTTTGCATGTAAGTTATTTGAGACATTTCCATGAAGATCAAGAAAATCCAAAACAAAGCAAATCGCAAAGAGCTCCTCCAACGATTAACAAACAATTTGACGATGATATTGTCAAGATCATCGTTGACTCAACCAGCATAGGAAGAATCGACGAACTGAGTTTTTAGTAAAATGGGAGAAAAACTCGAAGGTTTCATGGGAAAAGGACATGGATTTGTGGCAATTCGAAGACAAAGTGCAGGAATACCTCACCTCTATTCCGACAAGGACATCAAACTCTTCTAGTGGGGATGATTTGTTAGAGTTCTAGGCACGAGTACGCGCCAACGAATGCAAACTGCCTAGAATTCAGCAGCAAAGGACAATGGCAGCCCACAGTGGGCAACAACGAATACAGCAGGCAGCGTGCATCGATTTTGTACGAATCATAGGTTCTTGACTTGGCATGAAACTGGACTTGGAGGATGGACTTGCCATGGTGGCAAAAACACAACTGGAATGTTAGTAGATGGTTGACATTTAGATAAACAAATTTCAGGTTACATGGACAACAGTGTGGTGAGTAGTTATGACGGTTATGGTAATGGGGACATGCCTGTTGAACATGTGGGCATGATTGAGATTGCTCCTCAAGACACTAAGATCATGAGTCAAAACCACCCACTATGTTCATGGGAGAGAAAGTGTCCCACTACTTCCTAAAAAGTAGGGATGATAGTTATATGCTTTGTAAACCACTCATACTTGTCTATAAATAAGCTTGGAAGGCCATTGCTGTGTAGCATGCAATCTTTGTGCATGACACAAACACTTGTATTGTGTAAATCCTTTGTTTACGAGATTAATAAAGGTTGAGAGTTTTTGTTGTGTGCTTTGAGATTATTTACTTGTGTTGGTTATTTGCTTATGACAAGAAAATTGTGAGAACCTCTTTGGGTGAGCGAAACACATAGTTGTAGGTAAACATGAGTGAAAGGGAAGGCAAGACTTAGTCTAGTCGGGACTAAACTGCTGTAAAGGGCTGAATTTTGGGGTGAAAAATTTAACCCCGTGACAAGTGGTATCAAAGATTTAAGTGTTATGTTTGCATCACTATATGATTTGAACATGAGATCCTCTGTGATTGGCATGCTTATTGTTGCATCACTATATGATTTCCCTAATACAAGATAGTGATGATGCCTAGAAGACAATCAAAGATTGAAGTGTTATGTGTCCACGGACTTCCTTGTGTTCAGGAATTTTGTCTGCTGCCAATGTCACCATGTCTTCTTGGTAGATCATTTTCTACAGAAGGATCCATTATATCTTGAAAGGGTATTTTTGTGGACAAAATTTGTTCTGGTTAGGGTTCTTTTTGGCTGGGTGGTGGGGAGGGGGTTGTGATTGAAGTCCACAGTTAAATGCATTGAAAATCGCTGTAAAACCTCCATGCTACATTTTGCTTTCTTTACCCACACAAGGGCAAGGTCACGTGATTGAAGTCCTCAGTTAAATGCATGGAAAACCACTGTACAACCTCCATGCTACATTTTGCTTTCTTTACGCACACGCAGATAGGGGGTGGGGGGTGGGGACTATGGTTCAATGAAACACTTCATGCAATCGAGAAACAAGAGGAATAAATCACATGCAATCGAGAAACAAGAGGAATAACCATTCCATAGACTAGCTTTTATTGGAAATTGTAGTTGGGAATAATGGAATTATTCACATGAATGGACTGATTTTTAGAATGTGAGGGAGGGAGCAGGCAGCTGCTAGTAAAACTCTGAAGCAGTTATCACATTTTCTGTTTATTTGTTTCAGGTGTACACTTATTCAAAGTTTGCAGCAATTGTTGTTTGCATCTTCAACAACTGCACAGCCAATACTGACACCTCGGGTATAATCGCACTGTTATTTCTTTCATCTTATGTTTAACTGGTTGAATGGTCTTTTGACAGTTTTTGTCCTTCCATGTTCTTGTTGGTTTATGCTCTTATTACTTAAATATCTGAGTTATATGTATGGCCCAGTGATTAATTTTAAATATCAAAACATGCAGCATCACTTCTGATTGATTTCTGAAACTTCAAATGATTGTAAATCAAAAATATTGATGCCCTTGCTGGGTGTTTCCAGAATTTCCTCTTTGAAGCATAGTTACCTGATCTTTGTTGGAGAACCTATATTTTTATCAAACTTTTCATGTGTCCTTACCGTGCCTTCAATGTTGTCTTTAGAGAGAGGTTACTGCCATTTTGGACCTTTCAAAGGGACATGGGTGTTCTGGTGGCTTTATGGATATTAGATACAAGGACTGACTGGAGTAATCATTCTACGTTGTTTCTAATATATACAGTTTTCGAATCTTCCCTGATGCACTGTCTGAATATATTAAGCGCTCATTGTGCTGTTTCTTTTGTGTTCTAACTTGACATGTTTGCACCTGTGACATTTGTTGCCTGTTTTAGACATTAATGAAGGAGCTTGATGAAATGGAAAAGATCAACGCAAAACTATCTGTGGCGGTTGAAGAGGTGACCCTTGAACACTGCAAGAAGAATGAGGTGAGCTTACATTGATATATTATGAAAAATCATCCCATGGGTTAATTCCTACTTATAACTGAATCATCACTTCACAGTATATTAAAACAATACAAGAATAACTGGACTGTCAAAATTTTGAGACAAATGCATTTCCTTACCTGGTTTAGTCTGCAGTGAATTAACCTTCCAAGTGGAGGGAGGATAATTAGGGGCCCTTCAGTAAGCCTTTAAAGATGACAACAATAACAAAGGTGACTGTAAACCGTAACACTTAATGTTAAGAAAAGAAAAGAAATCAAATCGTGACTTAGCTTTTAGGGGTAAACCGCAACACTTAATGTTAAGAAAAGAAATGAAATCGTGACTTAGCTTTCAGGGCAACATGTTTCTTTTGCACACTATGAGATAATACCTTTCTCTAGCATATCTCCAATTGCTTACATGCATCAAAGATAGTTTTTATAGCGAATCTTAAAAGAAATTGCCACACCCCTACATAGAAAGATTCTTCTGCTTCTATGCCTACACCATGCTACGCCACAAGGAAGAAGTCCCCGTCCTCTGCTCAATTTTTAAAACCACACCTATTACGCCATGCATCTGAATTTCCTGTCCACGTTCTTTTCTCTTGCAGATTGTAAAACATCATTCACAAGAGGTTGGACTTCAAAGGCGTGTTTTTGTTGATTTCTTCTGCAATCCTGAACGTTTGAGAAGCCAAGTTAGAGAATTGACTGCTCGAGTCAGAGCTTTGCAAGTTGCTTGATCCACTTGTTCATTTAGTCTGTCTGTCTATTCTATTCTCACCTCTAAAAAAAAAAAGACAAGCTGAATTGTTTCTTGAATCTAGAGTTACGTCCATACTGTAATCCATACTGTAATCGGAAGAGTATCATGAGTCCAATGGCAGCTTCTGTTGCTACTGAAGCTCCACATTAGACAAGGAACAAATGTTATCCATTACCAAGGGTTTCGTAAATGCAACATCAATGAAACATGGAACAGAGAAATGGATTCTTTCTGCCGTAGCTTATTTGCAGATGCCACTGGCACGAGCACAAGCAAAAACATTAATATATAATAACATCACAAAAAATAATACATATTCATTGCATCCATAACATAATATAAATAAACAATGGACATATACTTGTAATCATATTGACAATTTAAATAGGTAGGTTCTCCTTACTAAGTTTCTACTAAGTCTCTCTTTAACAGTTTACTTTACATCATCGTGCGATCTTACGTTGCATTATTTCTTTGGTCTATAATCAACACCAATCAATCATTAACATGTATTATGATGTGGAACGTTAACATGTATTACGTGGTATGTTGGACATCCTTTCATAACTAATTATTATTTTCTAATTATGGTCAATTAGTCTACAGTTTTTATACATTAATCGCAAGTGTAATTGATACGTTAATATTCCTATTTTAGTGTGTGTGTATATATATATATAAAGTGTCATTTTACATAGAACTAAAGTAGTGTTTGGTTACTGTCTCATGATAAAAAAAAATAAAGATAATGAAGATAAAAATGTTTTTTTTGTTGAAGAGATAAACTAGAGACTATTTATTATTTTTTATCCCTAAAATATTCTTGTAAATCACTTTTAATTTCAAAATTATTCAACTAAAGCATATAAAGATAAAAATAATTATTATTATAATCTTAAAATCTGAAACAGGTTTCGCCTCGGAGCAAGGCCCGAGTCATTGGTTGGGAGGGTCAACTTTTTTTTTTTAATATCAAAACAACATCGTTTTAATAGAAAAAATTTCAGAAAAAAAGTCAATATGTTTTTGACCTTGCCTTTAACTAGGTTTTACCCAAGGGTTGTGAGTCTTCCTAAGTTTTTTATTACATCAAACTATGTCAATCATTTTTCTATTTTTTCTTACAGTCAGACCTGTCTAGGCTTTGGGTTGGCTGGATTTTGAGTTGATCCACCAAGTCGGTCTAAGTTTTATAATTAGAGTTATTATACTATTATTAATTCAAACACTCGATATAAATTAAAGTAATATATAATAATAATAATAATAATACATATTAAGGATAAAATAGTTTTTTTATTTTTATCTTTAAACATGATACAAAACAAATATTATTACTAGATACAATTTTATCTTTATTTTCTATTATGTTTTATTTTTTTTATTTTCATTGTTTCTGACTCTATGTGAAACAATAACCAAATATTAACTTAATTTATTTTCAGTGATTAAAAAAAAATTATTTTTTAAAGTGTTTTGTTTTTTTTAAAAATATTAAAATATTTTTTTTAAATTTATTTTTAATTTTCATAAATGAAAACAATCTAAAAATATATATATAAAAAAATTTTAAAAATCAAGATTGTACCGAAAAGACAAATACGTAATATTTGACGTAATTTTACGGGACACCCAAACGAATTTCATAACTGAATATGAGGTCAAGAAATCCAATCTAATAATCCAATTCTAAGCTGCGGTGTCCATGAAAATCCGAACCCCAACTGAAAATGAACACGATCATCCACAAACCAAGCCCATCTCCAAATCACCCATCTTCACTCTTCCCTCAAATCAGCAGATGCAAGACTACAAGACACCTCAAGCAAATCCATGCCCACTTCATCAAAACAGGCCAAATACACCACCCTCTTGCTGCTGCTGAACTCCTCAAATTTCTCACCCTCTCTACTCAACGTGAAATCAAATACGCACGTAAGTTTTTTAGCCAAATCCATCATCCCAATTGTTTCTCTTGGAATACTATAATTAGAGCTTTAGCTGATTCTGATGACGATGATCTTTTTCATGTTAACTCATTAGAGGCATTACTGTATTTTTCCCACATGCTTACTGATGGTCTCGTGGAACCTAATAAATTCACTTTCCCTTGTGTGCTAAAAGCCTGTGCGAAATTGGCTAGGATTGAAGAGGGGAAACAGCTTCATGGGTTTGTTGTGAAATTAGGATTGGTTAGTGATGAGTTTGTTCGTAGTAATCTTGTTAGAGTGTATGTTATGTGTGGGGCCATGAAAGATGCTCATGTTTTGTTTTATCAGACGAGGCTAGAGGGTAATGTTGTTTTATGGAATGTTATGATAGATGGGTATGTGAGGATGGGGGATCTTAGAGCTTCTAGGGAGTTGTTTGATAGTATGCCTAATAAAAGTGTGGTTTCGTGGAATGTGATGATATCTGGATGTGCACAAAATGGACACTTTAAGGAGGCAATTGAGATGTTTCATGATATGCAATTGGGAGATGTGCATCCAAATTACGTGACTTTGGTTAGTGTTCTTCCTGCTGTCTCGCGACTAGGGGCTATTGAATTAGGAAAATGGGTGCATCTGTTTGCAGAGAAGAATGAGATTGAAATCGATGATGTGCTTGGTTCTGCTTTGATCGATATGTATTCTAAATGTGGTAGCATTGACAAAGCAGTCCAGGTATTTGAGGGGATAAGAAATAAAAAGAATCCCATTACTTGGAGTGCTATCATTGGCGGGCTTGCTATGCATGGTCGAGCAAGGGACGCTCTTGATCACTTTTGGAGAATGCAACAAGCTGGAGTGACTCCCAGTGATGTTGTGTATATTGGTGTATTGAGTGCTTGTAGCCATGCTGGTTTAGTTGAAGAGGGTCGATCTATTTATTACCATATGGTTAACATTGTTGGTCTCTTGCCTAGGATTGAACATTATGGGTGCATGGTTGATCTATTAGGCCGTGCTGGGTGTTTAGAAGAGGCTGAACAGCTTATACTTAACATGCCTGTTAAACCGGATGACGTGATATTGAAGGCCTTGCTTGGTGCTTGTAAAATGCACGGAAACATTGAGATGGGAGAACGTATTGCAAAAATTTTGATGGGTTGGTATCCACATGATAGTGGATCTTATGTGGCTCTCTCCAATATGTTTGCCTCCGAAGGAAACTGGGAGGGGGTTGTCAAGGTGAGGCTTAAAATGAAGGAATTGGATATAAGGAAAGACCCTGGATGTAGTTGGATTGAGCTTGATGGAGTGATACACGAATTCCTTGTGGAAGATGATTCCCATCCTAGAGCTGAAGGAATCCATTCGATGTTGGAGGAAATGTCAGATCGATTAAGGTCAGTGGGATACAGGCCAAACACTACCCAAGTCTTGCTCAACATGGACGAAAAAGAAAAACAAAGTGCATTGCACTATCATAGTGAAAAGATTGCAATTGCCTTTGGCTTAATCAGTACAAGGCCCCAGACACCACTCCAAATTGTTAAGAACCTGCGTGTCTGTGAAGATTGTCACTCTTCAATAAAACTTGTCTCAAAGATTTATAATCGTAAGATAATCGTAAGAGACCGGAAGCGCTTCCATCATTTCGAGAACGGTTCGTGTTCCTGTATGGACTATTGGTGACTTGCCATTTTCTAACCACAATTTTCCAGCACTTTACTAGTACTAATTATAAATAGCTTAATAGGACTTTTCTGCGATCTATTTAGCATAAATTGGATGAGAAGAAGAGCATGGACAGAGCACAGCTCATGATGAGAAATGATCTTAGGTGGGATATGATTGAAAGCTGCAATATCCCAGGGTCTCATGTACTGGTGTGTTTCAAAATCCTTTGAAAAAGAGTAGTCTCAGACACATTGAGCTAGCTCACTTGTTTGATGTTTCCATTCTGTAAAGAAGGAAGTTACAAGCCATTAGAATTATTTTGTGCAGAGGAAATTTTGGCCTAAATGTCAAATTAAACACACGGAGAGTGATGTAACTTCATTGTGGTCCTGTAATTTTCACAAGTTCCTAATGCCATCCTTATATTCCATTTCCGACAATCATTTTAATCTCTGCTTCCAAACTTATGAGTCAAGAATCCCAGAACCCCTCAGCTCCCTAAGTCTTCGCTGCACAGTATAATTTCTTTAAAGGTCAACATTCACTTTCTTTTATTCTTGGATATATTATACAATATACTAAAAAAGCTTAATAACAGTGTTATTACTATTTACCAGTAGTATAATAACATAGTTGCTCTTGCTACAAAGAGTTGCTAAGACCGCAGGGGAGAGTGACGTTGTCTTTTTATTGAGATGTATTTGACATTGAATGGATGGTTTGGGAGAAAACGGTCGGTGCAAATTTTAGTGGGGCATGGTGGGGTGCCTCTGTTATTGTTTACCTAGACATAAAACACTGTGATTAGAGCAGTGTAATGGCAAGGCTGTCCTTGCCACATAGAGTTGCAAAGACTATAGAGGAAGGGCGGGGTTGTCTTTTCATTGAGATGTATTTGGCACTGAAAGGATGGTCTGGGAGAACAATTTGTGCAAATTTTGGTGGGGCATGATGGGGCCGCAGACACTTCGCATTAGGGCTGTAATGTCCTGGGTGTTAGGGTCAGACCCGCGCACTTAGGTCTGTAGACTCGCGCGTCTAGGGTTTGCAGAACCACGTGTTGGATGTAGACCCACACGCCTGGGTCTCTTCTGACTTGCACCCAGGTTTGCAGACCCCCCGAGGGGCTGCAGACCCGTGTAGCTGGGTCTGCAGACCTTGCAGAGAAGAAAAATGAAAAAAATAATAACAATTATTATTATTATTATTATTGTTAATATTATCGTTAATATTTTTTTTAAAATTTTACTATAAATAATAATAAAAGTTTAATATTATTATTAATATGATAAATATTATTATTTGTATCCTAAATATTATCATTTTTATTATAATTAAAAGTATTAAAATTAAAAATATTATTATTTGTGTTATAAATATTATGATTTTTATTATAATTAATATTATTACTGTTTACCTAGATATAAAGTACGGTGAATTGGAGCAGTGTAATGACAAAGTTGTCCTTATCATAGAGAGTTGCAAAGACTGTAGGGGGATGGTGTGGTTGTCTTTTCATTGGGATGCATTTGGCATTGAAAGGATGGTCTGACAGAAAATAGTATGTGCAAATTTTGGTGGGGCATGATGAGGCTGCAAGCACTTGGCGCTAGGGCTATCATGCCCTGTGCACTAGGGCCAGACCCTCGCATGTGGGTCTGCAAACCCGCATGTCTGGGTCTGCAGACCTACTCGCTCGGTTCTGCAGAATCGGGCGCTGGATGCAGACCCGCACGTCTGAGTCTCTTCAGACCTGCACCTGGGGTCTGCAGACCCCCTTAGGGGTTGCAGACTCATACGGTTGGGTCTGTAGACCTTGCAGAAAAGAAAAATGAAAAACAATAATAACAATTATTATTATTATTATTATTATTATTATTAACATTAATATTTTTTTTAAAATTATTACTATAAATAATAATGAAATTTAATATTATTATTAATATAATAAATATTATTATTTGTATTCTAAATATTATTATTTTTATTATAATTAAAAGTATTAATATTAAAAATATTATTATTTGCATAGTTATTAAACCCGGCCTAGAGGTTGACCCGGCTAAGGGGCCGGGTCCCGGGTTTCATGGGTCAACCCGGAAATTTTTTAAAAAATAAGGTTTTAATATTTTATATGAAAAAATTAAGAAAAAATCAATGTAAATATAAGCTATACATATTGTAAACAATGAAGTTTAAAAGAATATTTTAAAAAGTTTTTTATTCCACATTAAAAAGATATTATGTTAAGCTTTTAAGTCGAGGTATTTAAACTAAAAAAGTTTTTTATCCCATATTGAAAAAACATAACGTTTTTCATGGGAACATAGAGTATATATACTAATAGTTTCAATCCCACATTGAAAAAACGTAACTTTTTTCTTATGAACATATAATATTATTAATGAGTTTCAAATCCCACATTAAATTTTTTTTTTCTTGGGAACATAGAGTATATATACTAATGGGTTTCAAATCCCATATTGAAAAGATACTATGTTATCCTTTTAAGTTTAAGTATTTAAACCAAAAGGTTTTTTTATCCCACATTGAAAAAACATAATTTTTTTTCTTGGGAACATAGAGTATATATACTAATGAGTTTCAAATCCCACATTTGAAGAAAAAAACAAAACACCAGGTCTCGCCCGGGTCACGGGTTGACCGCCGGGTCGACCGGGTTTGGCTAGGTCGTTGCACCAGCTGGTTTTTTGATAAACCCGGATTGGTCCAGCCCCCGGGTCGACCCGTCGGGCCAGTCCGGGTTTAATAACTATGATTATTTATTTTATAAATATTATGATTTTTATTATAATTAATATTATTACTGTTTACCTAGACACAAAACACTGTGGATTGAAGCAGTGTAATGACAGAGCTGCCCTCGCCATAGAGAGTTGCAAAGACTGCAGGGGGAGGGTGGGGTTGTTTTTTCATTAGGATGCATTTGACATTGAATGGATGGTTTGAGAGAAAACGGTCAGTGTAAATTTTGGTGGGGCATGGTGAGGTGCCCCTATTACTGTTTACCTAGACACAAAACATTGTGGATTAAAGTAGTGTAATGGTAGAGTTATCCTTGCCACAAAGAGTTGCAAAAACTGCAGGGGAGGGTGAGGTTGTCTTTTCATTGGGATGCATTTGACATTGAAATGATGGTTTGAGAGAAAATAGTCAGTGCAAATTTTGGTGGGGCATGGTGGGGATGCAGGCTCCAAGCTGCAGACACCTGACGCTGGGGTTGCCATGTCCTGAGTGCTTGAGCCAAACCCATGCGCCTGGCTGCAGACCCAGGCGAGCGAGCCTGCGCGTCTCGGTCTGCAGACTCGCATGCCTAGGGTCTTCAGACCTGCTCGCTTGGGTTTGCAGAACCGCGTGTTGGATGTAGACCCGCATGCCTGGGTCTCTTCTAACCTACGCCTGAGGTCTGCAGACCGTTCGAGAGGTTGCAGACTAGTGCGGTTGGGTTTGCAGACCTTATAGAGAAGAAAAATGAAAAAAAAGTATAATAACAATCATTATTATTATTATTATTAATAAATTTTTTTTAAAAAAATTATTACTATAAAAACTTGGTCAGACAAGTTTAATATTATTATTAATATGATAAATATTATTATTTGTATTCTAAATATTTTTATTTTTATTATAATTAAAAATATTATTATCTGTATTAAAAATATTTTGATTTTTATTATAATTAATATCATTAATATTAAAAATATCATTATTTTAATTATAATTAATATAATAATTAATAAATTTATAAAAAATATTATTAATATTGAAAAACAATAATAGACTTGATTTGAAAGGTAAAATTAAGAATTATTATTACTATTATTAGTATTTTTTTTAAAAAAATAGTATTACCATAGAAAAAAAACCATAATTGTTTTTAAAAGATTAAAAAATATAAAAACTTAGGCAGATAAGTTAAATATTATTATTAATATTATTAAAATTAAAATAAATATTATTACTATAAAAAAACATAGATTTGATTTTAAGGGTAAAATAAATTAATAATAATAATAATAATAATAATAATAATAATAATAACTTGGATCAGACATCCCTTTCCACACTCAAGAAAATTAAGGCTGGAAAGGGGCGCCTAACCCAAGTTGTTTGGGTGTGTCAGGGGCACAGACCAAAATTACTTAGGTCTTATAGCCTCACCTGGCCTAATGCTTTGGCGTCCGGACCTAAGGTTGTTGGGTCCGACGTCCAGACCCATAGGTAATGCGTCTGTGTACGGATCAAGGCTAATGGATCTGGCGTTATAATCTAATTCCCTTGGGTCTGCGACCCAAGGCTAATGGGTTTGGCGTCAGGATCCAAGGTTAATGAGTTCGGTATCCAGTTCTAATTCTCTTGGGTCCCGCATCAAGATCTAAGGATAATGGGTATCGCGTCAGAATCCAATTCTCTTGGGTCCGGCGTCAGGACCCAAGACTAAAAAGTTCTATGTTAGGATCCAATTCTCTTGGGTTCGGTATTAGGACCTAGGGGTAATGAGTTTGGTGTCCGGACCCAATTCTCTTGGGTTTGGCATCAGGATTCAAGGCTAATGGGTCTGGCGTGCGGTCCCAATTCTCTTGGGTTCAGCGTCTGAACCCAATTCTCTTGGGTTTCGTGTTAGGACCCAAGGGTAATGGGTCCTACGTCATGACCCAATTCACTTGGGTCCTGCCTTATGACCCAAGGCTAACGGGTCCTGCTTCAGGACCCAATTTTCTTGGGTCTCGCGTCAGGATCCAAGGGCAATGAGTCTTGTGTTTGAGCACAATTCTCTTGGGTCCGGCATTAGAACCCAATTCTCTTGGGTCCGACGTTAGGACCTAAGGTTAATGGATCCGGCATCCGGTTCTAATTCGGGTCCAGTATTATAGCCAGACTCAACGCTCTTAGATCTTAGATTTATTTGATATTTTCTATGAAAGTAAAAGTTAGTCCGCGGTGTAGTGCGAGCCACCTAGCTGCTGCGCTATTTTGGTTTGATTGTTATTTTGGGTTTTGTAAATTATTAGTTATTCAAACAATGTGGAAGGTTGGGAAGGATGGTATCGAGGCAGGGACCAATCTGGTTCCTGTAAGAAAAACCCACAAAATCATAGATTTGCCTCCACTACAGTACCGTTACAGTTAAAAACTGAAAGATTTTATAATCATACCATTTTTTACGGTGAAAGAGCATTTTCTTTTAGTATTTGTATAATATTATGCAATTTTAAATCATATAAATTTTTTTGTTCAATTATTAATTTAACATGACTTATTGGATTCAGATAAGTCAATGAACTTAATCTTAAATTTATCATTGCCTGAACATCATTTTTTTTTATCCTGGAAACAATTTGGTCCAACCCGTGGTGTAGCACAGACCACCAACCTAGGTTTACTCGAGTCACCTCTTTTATCTTTTTTTTTTAATTGAATCTTTTTTTTTCCTTTTAATATTTGGTTGATTAGAACTTGAATTTCATAAGGTTATCATGATCTCTTGTCTCAAATCACGGTTTTTAAGGATTAACCATGGTTGAACCAAGTCAAGTCAATGTGTTATCGTCTTAATATTCTTAAAAAAATATCGTTCAATATGACATCATCTCATTATTTTTAAAACATATCTAATATGCTTTGAATTATTTATTTCTTAATGTTTTTTTTTTTTAAGATTGGAAAAAATAATTTAAACCGGGTAAAAATGAGCATAGCCCATATATATCTAATATAAATAAAATTGGTGGAGACTTCCAAACACCGCAAAAACAAATACATGTTTCTTCAATAATCAAAGTATTTCCTACCACATAGAAATTGGCTAAAAAAATAAATGCAAGCAACAATTTTATCTAGCCTAATTCCGCAGATTTTCAGAACCAGGAGAAATACTGAACCTCAACTTCTATTTCATGTCATTAATTAGCAAGTTCAAGAAAAAAACATCCAGCTGTTGTGCTTTGTGCTAGGATTGCATTTGTGAAGTCATTTGATGTGTCTTTTGACCTGCAGCATCGAAAGCTTCGGCTATATTTTACAGTCAACTGTCACAAAGAGACTGGTAATATCAATCTCTACGAAATGTTACTGCCCAAAAGACAACATGAATCGACAAAAGGAAAGCGGAGGCCAAATTATTGACCAAATTACACAAGAGGAGACCCCCAACATATTCTAAAGCTGGTAACTAGAGTTCCTCACTCTGTCATAGCAGGCTTGTTCTCGCTAGCTTTGGGTCTCTGTTCCTTTGGCTTCTGCTCCTCCATTTTCCTGAAATACCAAACAATACATCCATACTTCAGGATACTCAAAAATATCTCATAGGGCTCAGAATCAAAATCCAAGAGGTGGATTCATCAAACATTCATCGACAAGTATATGATTATTGGTTATTTCAACTGGCATCATGAGCACTAGGAAACAAGGAAAAGATGCAAACAGGGTAACAGCTGCAAACGCATGCAGCACGTGGTGAAGGAAGAAAAGCTCTTCCTTTCACTTAGAAGCAACCTCAAGAAAAAACAACCCTGCGTGTGATGTAGCTCTGTCATTAACATTCTAAATAAGAACATTCCTTGTATCCCAATAGACATGTTATAATTAGTGAGCTAAATCGAGGGCCATTGAATAAAACCAGAATGAAAGAAAAGAGGGGTTGGGAAGGATTGGAGAGGGAACAATCGGTCAAGGAGAAAAATTCAAGAAAAAGATTATAACAAAAGCATACAAAACCATTTTTTCCCCCACAAACACAAACAAAACGCAGATGAACATAACAATGTAGGATGAGTAAAATCCACCATTCCAATGCCAGAACAGACCATTTACAGCTAAATCGAGTGCGTGCCACAAGCAGGCACCACAAACAAGTAGTTTAAAATGGCATTTAATTGAATATTGTGAGGGACTCAGCTGAAATCCCAATAGACTGTTAACACAAATAGAATCATATGCTTTTGTAATCCGGTTTTTAACATCAATCTAGCTAAATTACATTCAAGCTTCATGTATCGTCCTCGAAATCCCTGATACTCTTCAATACTTGAGACAATCATAAGCACATACTAGTCTGCTCTGTCTAATGGATCCAAATGCTAGCAAAACACCAACATAGTTATTTTGACAGACACAGACAGAACAAATACTTAAACAGAGGAATAAATTACTTCTTATCAGAAAAGCCACCCTTCTGACTGAGGAAGGAGCGAAAGAGAGGAGAGCTGACGTCGTAGATCATCTTGTCGACTTTACATATCTGTCGCATGCTTTCATAGAACCCTAGGTGAACTTTATACTTCTTTTAACCACGGTTGTTTGCTGGAAAGAAATTTTTTTTTGAAAAGTGAATTCTAGAAAAATAAATTATATTCCGATATTTGGTAGTGTAATGAAAAATAAATTGGAAAACACTTTCCAGTGTTTGGTTATGTCATGGAAAATGAGCAGGAAAATAACTTATTAATGTTTTATTTTTTTTCAAGTTTATTGAAATAATGAGGAACAAATCTTACAAATTAAAAAGTTGAATGAGAATGAAATTGAAAAAATAATATAATTTCATAAATTATCTCAAATAAAATAAATAATAATCAAAATAATAGTGAATAAATCTAAAAAATAAAAAAATTGAAAGATGAAGAAATTAAAATAATAATAATTAACATTTCATAAATTATTTCAAATAAAATAAGTAATAATAAAAATAATGAGGACCAAATTTGATAGATAAAAAATTTCAATTAAAAAATGACAAGAGAAAAGCAAATAACAATTATAAAAATAAGGACCAAAATTAATATAAAAATTAAATTCTAAGAGATGAAATTGAAAAAAAAATATTCAAAACAAAATATATATAGCAATCAAAAGTTTGATAAATTTGATATAATCAGCAAATAATATGACATTTCTAAATTTTTCACAACTTCCGGAAAGTGTTTTCCTGTTATGTTTCAGTTTTATTAAATGAGCATTTCTTCCTGTTTCAGTTCTATAGATATTTAATTTTTTTTAAAAAAATAGATTGAATATTTATTAATATATGTTAAAACTTTCAGCTCAAAATACCAAAAACTGATTTTTTAAAGAATTTTTGGTTAATGATAATAGTCAAATCACATGAAGGGATAATATTTACTCAAAACATATAGTTAAAGAATAAAATTTATCAAATTGATAATAGATATTTGAATGTGCCACAACTCTAATAGCTGAAGGAAAAAAATACCATTAAATCAAATATTAAATGCTAAGATATAAAATCTGGAGAACCAAATAAAATTTATGCATGGTAATTGAAAATGAGCTCGTGGATTTGTTTTTTAGTTTAATATGTTTTGTAGTTATTTGGTTGGTTATATGTGGTATTATTATATTCATGTAAATATATATTTATTATTAATAAATGTTTAATTTATATTTAATATTGGTATAATATTAGATTAATGAATCTAGAGTAAAGATAAAATTCATGAGACAAAAATATTTTGCAAAGGGGCAAACATTGAGTATAGCATGAAGTATATGAAAGTAGAGTAATCAAGAGATGATTCATCACCCTAGGTGTATTAGAGAAAATGTTTCATCTATTCTCTAATAATATTGACTGAGAAATCCTTAGTTAATGTGGTATGAGATTTGCAAAGAGTTTTCAAATCTTGTTTACACGATTAATAACTATCATGTAGAGAACAAATATGATTTAAAATGACAGACATATTGTATGCCTTAATGTTAAATCAGAATATTATTGATGAAAGGATATTAATCACACCGAGAAACCGATCACTGAAAGTTTAGTCAAACCACTAATAACTTTTCTAATATTTGAGGGCTCATGACACGTTGTTAGGCGATGCACTTGATTTTAAAATTTAAATTAATCAATTTTTTAATTGATAATAGATTAAATTGTGTAATTTAATTAATTCTATGTAATTAGAATTATAGTTTATATTTGGGCCAATATATTAGGAACCTAATGAGTCACACACATTAAGAATCACTAGTCAGAAATTAAACTGTAATGATTTAATTAAGTATGACTTGATAAAAATATATTTTAGATATTGAGGACTATAATATAATTAATACTTGAATTATATTTCTAAACCTAGAAAAATCAAGTAAGGACTTGGATTGAGTTAATTTATAAAATTATCCTGAATTAATATATGGATATTATTTAGGGGCAAATTAATAGTTTGTCAATTTATATGGTTTTTCAGATTTTCCTATAAATAGCAAGTTATGCCTGTTATTTTTTTAGTTGTTGTCTGTTAAAACAGAAAAACTACAAAAAACACAGAATTAAAGCTACCACTCTAAGCATAACAATTCCTCTCTTCTAAATAGAAATTTAGGATATTTCTTATGGGTAATTTGTGTGGATTATCATTGGAGTCTGGACAATTGGATGATTTGTGGTTTGTAACAACCCAACCTTTAAATAATTATTCAAAGCTGAAAAAGATTAGATATTCAGGTAATAAATCCTTAAACAACTCTAGATCTGTTTAATAGGATCCTAAGGACTCCTAAATAATTTTATTTCATAGTTTTCATTGTGTATATGATATTCGGGAACCTAACATTATCCTCATCTCATAAAATTAGTTTCTTTTTCTCGATTCCAACCTTTAATATTAGATATATTGGAAATGAAGCTTCGTAATTTTTTTTTATTTTCTTTTCATGAAATTATTCCAATCTCATGATTTAGATTATGAGTTTAACATGTTAACTCGATTTGATTTGAATTGTTTATTTTTATTTTTTTAATTTTAATTTTTAATATTTAATTAGTTAAAAATATTATTTAACTTTATAATTTTTTTTCTTTCCACGGGATCACACAAAGCATGCAGCATAGAGCCACAGACATAGACTTAGAGTCCTGAGAGAGAGGGAGAGAGTCAATAGAATATGATTATCCCAGTTTGTTGCTTCACTTTTGGCAAGGTAATACCTTTATTAATTATTTCTTTAATAACAAGGTGGCTTAAATCTTAATCCTCTGTTTTAGGGTTTTGGACCCCATTTCATTGTTAGCTGATTGAGAAACACAAATTTTCAAAATTTGAGCTTATTCCTTGCATCTTAAAATTTTATATTTGGATTTTGGAGAAAATAATTTTGTTTAATGGTTCATGTTTTGATGTTGCATTTAACGTTATGTGAGTATTTTACTTGGGATTTAGGTGATTGGGAACAAATGGGATACACATCTTGATCTTTTTCAAGCAAATTACACAAAAAGGTGAGTAGTTATCCTATTTTTTTCTTAAAAAAATCCAAATTTTAGATTTGGAGATGTACCAAGATTTCTGCAAAATCTCCTCTATACCAGTAGATTTCAAGTCATCAACTAAAAATCTGTTACACTTTAATATTCAACCAATCCACGTTTCATTCATTGTTTAATTATTCTAGACTCATCACATTAAAATTCAACACTTTACATCCATCACATTTCATTATGATTAATATAAAATAATCAAATCTTCAAAATATAAAAGCATAATGTAACATACCATGCTATGTTATTTAAGCCTCATATAAAATTTTAATAATCTCTTATTTCTCAGTAATTTTTTTTGAAAGCCATTGACTTAGCAATTAAATCAAACTACACCAATATAAAATTTATACTTGAAATTTTCCATTTGAATCATCCATACAATAATTGGAACACGAGCACCTATAAATTAAACTAAGGATCATTTAACTACTATATTTGGAATTTAGTACAAACATTATCAAGTTAAAATCTACATCAAATAATCATAATCATGAATTTAATTAATATTTAAGTCCAAAACATCATAAAATCCTAGCATAATAGTTACAATAAAATATTTACATTTATATTATCATTCTAAAAAATTACACATAGTATGCAACATCATTAATATTCTTATAAATACAAAATGCAAGGGTTTTGTAATCTACTAATACCGATAAAGCTGCGAGGATCCTGAAATTATTTTATACCATAAAATAATTAATTAATATAACATGAAGTTTTCGAATGCAATTTAATAAATTTTATTGAGTAAACTAAGGTATACATATCCGAATTTAGTAACAATTATCTTAATTTCTCTTTATCTTTTCTTCATAGTAATTACAACAATCGCTTGAACATCCAAAAGATTTATCCATTGACCCAAACCTGAGTAATTGACCCTCGTTCAGGGTAACATCCTCACCGCTCATAAACAAGGCATTAATCACATTCAAGGTATCCAAATTCACAGCCCAAAATAGGACACTAGTCCTTAAATTAGGGAATTAACCATCCATCCCAGAATAGGGCATTAGCCTTTAAACCAAAGAACTAGTTATTCAACCCAGAACACGGCAACAATCTCATATCATACAATAATACAATTGAATAATAAAGAATCTAAATATCATCACATTAATTTTATTTTCCCACCATTGAATAATAGGTGTACTCCAACTCATACTTGGAGCACGAGCAACATCTGAGGGTTGTGTTAAAGACTTCGAGTAAGAATCGATTGTATGCAAAGCTAGATAAGTGTGAGTTCTGGCTCAAAGAAGTGGTATTTTTAGGCCATGTAATTTTCACAGAAGGAATACTCGTGGATCCAAGGAAGGTTGAGGCAATGTTGAAATGGGAGAGACCTACCAATGTGATAGAAATTCGGAGTTTCTTGGGTCTTGCTGGGTATTACTGAAGGTTTATTAAGGGGCTCTCTATTATAGCATCACCTTTGACCAAGCTAACCCGCAAGGAAGTCAGGTTTGTTTGGTCGAAAGAATATGAAGAGAGCTTCCGAGAACTGAAGGAAAGGCTCACTTCTGCTCCTGTGTTGGCCCTTCCATCGGGGATAAAAGGGTTTGTGGTGTATAGTGGTGCCTAAAAAAGGAGCCTGGGATGTGTATTGATGCAACATGGGTGTGTGATTGCTTATGCATCAAGACAACTAAAGCTGCATGAGGTGAATTACCCAGTTCATGACCTAGAACTTGCAGCGGTAGTGTTTGCCTTAAGAGTTTGGAGGCATTATTTGTATGGATCACAAGTTCAAATTTTTATGGACCATAAGAGTTTGAAGTATTTGATGTCGCAAAAGGAGTTGAACCTGCAACAAAGAAGATGTGTAAAGTTAATAAAAGATTACGATTGTGTGATTGACTACCATCCTGGTAAGGCTAATGCAGTAGCCGATGCCTTGAGTAGGAAGGGAAAAACAATAATGAATGATATGGAGGTTAAGGAACAAGGAAGTATAATGGAATTGAAAAGGATGGACTTACAACTAAGTGTAGGGCCCGAGGGATTATTGTTAGCTCAGTTAAAAATCCAATCTATGCTTCGAGACAAGGTCTTGGTGGCCCAACAGGTGGATGAGAAAGTAAGAAAGATCAAGGAGAAGGTGAACCAGGACATAGAGACATCTTTTTAAGTGTTATCTGATGGGCTAGTAGCTATGGATAGGCAAATTTATTTGCCTGAAACTTTAAATGATGAAGTATTAAGAGAAGCTCATAAATCCCGATTTGCTACTCATCCTGGAAGTACGAAGATGTATAAGGATTTAAAGAAATACTACTGGTAGCCAAATATGAAGAGGGAAATAGCGAAATTTATGTCGAACTGCGGGATTTGTCAGCAAGTAAAGATAGAACATCAGAGACTTGTAGGGGAATTACAACCATTATCGATTTCGGAATGGAAATGGGAGTATATTTCTATGGATTTTGTAACGGGATTACCCAGGGGAAAGAAAGGTAATGATGTCATATGGGTGGTTGTGGACTGGTTAACAAAATTTGCTTTTGTTTTTGCCTATGAAGACGACTAATTCAGTGGATAAGTTGGCGAAATTATATGTAAATGAAGTAATTAGACTTCATAGGGTGCTAATATCGATTGTATCGGATCGGTATCCTAGATTCACATCAAGATTATGGCCTAGCTTACAACTGGTATTGGAGACAAAGTTGAATCTAAGCACGACGTGTCATCCTCAGACGAATGGTCAATCTGAAAGAACCATTCAAACTCTTGAGGATCTCCTATGGTCCCATGTGCTGGAGTTCGGTGGGAACTGGGAGGATCTCCTGCCATTGATGGAGTTTACTTATAATAATAGCCATCAAGCTACTATTGGTATGACTCTGTATGAAGCATTGTATGTGTCATAATCCAATTCTGGGTTATTCCCAAAAATTCATTTTTTTTTCAAAATAAAAAAATAAAAATAAAATAAAAGCTGACAACGTGGAAAAAACAACCCGAGGAATACAACTGCAATTTTGGAGGAAATTCAAGGCCTAATTGTACCCCATTATGCTAAAAAATAAAGAAACAATACAAATTCAAAGTCAAAATTAAATGATTATTGGATGAATTTGCATAAAAATTAAGTCTAAGGACATAATTAATTTTTTAATAAGCCAATTTGATTTAATCATGGGCCAAATTGTATTTTAATTATGTTTAAGAATTAATTTTGGTCCAAATGAAAGATTTAATTAATTGTAATGACTTAATTACACTTTAAATGGGTAAACTTAATTTTATTTGGGGCTTAATTGGTAAAAAAATAAGTTTGGGGGCCCAATTTGGGCTTAATTGAGAAGATTGAAATTTTAAGAGATCAAATTTACTTTTTACCAAGTTAATTGATTGAAATTAGGGGCAAAATCGCAAGAAAATTAAAGTTTTGGGGTCAATTAGGGGTTCAATTGCATAAATCTGAGACAAAGGACCAAAGTGCAAAATGGGCGTAAATCCGGGGATCCAATTGAAGTTCGACAAGGGCTAAATTGCACTAAATTAAAAGTTTAGGGTCAATTAGGGGTGCAATTAAACTAAATTAAAAGGTGAAGGACTAAATTGAACTTCAGAAAAAAAAAACAGACGATGTGTCGTCTAGTTACTATTCATTATCTTTTTCTTTTTGACATAGAAAATCGGATCAGGTTACCTACTTTGCAGGACCATTTAATGCATCTATCTTTCACCAAATTTAGCAAAACTTGAACGAAACTAATTTGCTGACATCCCTCTACGTCCCGGTATAGTCCTCACCGGCAACGCAGTGGACGTGGCACCGACCCAAAGAGGCCAACTTAGACAGCCTTCTCCTGCAGATTTGACAGCTCATGACACGACCAAAGAGTTGATGTCTTATCCCAAGTGCATGAGTGTCTAAGTAATAAATAACTTGGCAAGACCGGGGTCAAACCACATGGAGGTTAACTGTATAAACTACAAATAAAGAAATAGATAATAACATAAAAGGAGTTGAAGAGAGCTTCGAGATGTGATATTGATATAAGAATTAAACAAGGATAAAATAATTGTCAAGGTTTGAGGATCCACTAATGGTATTTCAAACAAGTATAGTATAAACTCTTTTTATTACTCAACTGGAAACCACACACAAAGGAGGTTCCAATCGGATTATAAATTGTTAACATGATTACATTAGTTATCTTA
>Ga0307517_10000818_pt1 | contig 53592 bp, 32 predicted proteins | sample 23_EM_MG_FD_194515 | JGI IMG/M metagenome (GOLD analysis project Ga0307517, IMG submission 194515) | Populus trichocarpa ectomycorrhiza microbial communities from riparian zone in the Pacific Northwest, United States - 23_EM | ecosystem: Host-associated > Plants > Roots > Unclassified | place... | reverse complement strand
ATGTTCTTAACATGCACCTCTTTTCTTTGTCGTCGTGGTCATGGCCGGAGGAGGGTGTGCCAGTGGAGATGAGAAGGCATCTCAATGGGAAATATCGAATATTCATGGACGAGGATATTATTCAGGCAATTTTCCTCCACTTCATCGGCCTTAAGTGGTCTGTGGAATTTAAGAAAAGATTTACCAATATTTTTAATTCAAGGGCATAGAATACTAGGGCCAAGCCTTTGCCACAAACGATCACCCGAAAAATGCAGGAGCAGTTCGATCAGAAGCCTGAGGACTACTTGCTAGATTCAAAAGCATCCCGAAATTCGACCATTTCCTTACCTAGATGTTCTCGTATCTTGGCGTCAAGATTTCCGGAGACATTTGAAACGGGCAAGTACCAACAAACCGCCATGGAGAAGAGTATTGACCAGAAACGACGGAATATGCAATCTAAAATGTTCTTCATGAACCAGTTGCCCGACGATATTGATGATGCGCGCTCTTACGACCAGGACAGCGAGACTGATATGGAGGAGTTGGGCCACCGGCATGAAGGGACGACACCGGTAGAGACCAAACAGACACTCTTGCGAATGGCGACCACCGAATGTCTTCTCAATACTACCCTTCATGGAAAATTCACCATCGTGCGCTCTGATTTTTCATGGTTTGGACCGAGTCTTTCTCATACATCATTAATAACAGTCTTGAAATTTTTTGGAGTTCAAAAGATCTGGATCGAATTCTTCCAGCGTTTCCTGAATAGCCCTATTAAATTTACCACAGACGGTCCAACCGCATCTGTGCAGAATCGGAAACGTGGAGTCCCAATCTCTCATTCTATTAGCAATTTACTCGGGGAAGTGCTCCTCTTCACAATGGACTTTGCTGTCAACCAAAAGACCAATGGACTCTTTCTCTACCGGATACATGATGACTTCTGGCTATGGGATAAAGACGAGGAACGTGTGGCTACTGCCTGGAAAGAGATGAGAAAATTCGCGAAACTAGTTGGGCTGGAATTCAACAAGGAAAAGACCGGGTCTAGGTGTATAGGGGACGAGGCTCTCCATCACTCTTTGCCAAAGGGCGATATCAAATGGGGCTTCCTTAAGTTCCATGAAACTGGAAAGTTTGTGATTGATCAATCGCAAGTTGACATCCATATCACTGAACTCAAACGCCAGCTCTCGGCTGCCGCAAAGCAATCCATCTTCGCCTGGGTTACTGCATACAACAAGTATGTGTCCTCTTTCTTCATCAATAACTTCTGTTTCCCGGCAGCGCATTGCTTCGGGCGGGAACATGTGGACACGGTCATCGAAACCTTGGAACGCATCCACCACGCCATATTCCCAGAACATCATGGCTCCGTTACGGAATACCTCGCTGACTGGGTCAAGCGCGACTTCAACATAATCGGGGTCCCAGAAGGCTGGTTCTACTGGCCCATCTGCATGGGGGGCCTGGAAGTCAGGGACCCATTTATTGTCGCCAATTCCATCCGGGAGGAGTTATGCTGGGACCCCGTCTGGATGCTGAAGCAAGCTTTCGAGACCGAGGAAATCCAGTATACTGTGGCGAAAGAGAAATGGGAGACTGGCCAAGGTTCGCATTTCACTATAGGCGGGGGCACGTGGCGGGAAAACAAGGACTTCATATCATTTGAGGAGTTTACGGGCCTACGGGAGCAGAGGCTCACTTGCTGGACCGACCAGTATAGATATTTGCTCACCGAACCACCCTCTAGTAAGGTGCTCATGACAAGGGAGATTGAAGCGGCGGTGAAGAATGTTTCGCAGGGCACCGGGAAATTGACGGGTAAAGGGGGTATATCTAAGGATGGGTGGGTGTCTATGAGTGATTATTGGAAATGGGTCGTGGCATTTTACGGGCCCGGTATGGTGGATATGTGGGGTGGATTGGAGGTTGTTAGACCGGGACAGTTACCGGTTGGAATGGTGACTTTCTGGAGGTCTAGGAAGGTTAGGTGGGAACAGTAGTAGATTAGTTGGTATGCTGAGGGGTCTGGAGCGAGTGGTGGGGTTGTGGTCAATGAAAATTGTCTAGCCGTTAGTGTTTTTTGTATCCAATTCATTAATGGCTTGTTTCTGTTGAGCACACTTGAATATTCGATGGTTAGTTCACATAAATATGTGCTAGAACCAACTACCGTAAGAACTCGAATAATTGGACCTGGCGCTAAGACGTCCGAAATTCCCTCTCTTGGATAGGGGGTCGAGCGCACAGCGAAAACTGACCCCCTCAACCCGAGCTTAAGACAAAAGAAAAGAAAAAAGAGCCAGACCTTACCAGCAAAGGCAACTCCAACGCCCTAGCGTGAGGTCCAATTATTCGAGTTCTTACGGTACCCCGTTGGGTAATCACGCAGAACGGGCTAAGGACCATAGGTATTTAGCACCACACTTTAATAATCGTATAACTTCTGCAAACCATGAATTCGCTCTTCTGTTCTGGAAGACAATAAATCACCCTGCAGATGTAAGTAAACAAAAAAAATGAAGGGGACGAGGGGAGCAATGTGGCTCAGACTTCCAGGTGAGTCGTGTCCTACGACGACAAGATTTGGTCCCTGATAAGACTTGCTCCTCACCAACCACTTTTTCTGCCTTCTAGTGTAGTCCAATGGATATCCAGAAAGCGATCGTATATTGTTCCTTCAATGCCCTCGGAGGGAAAATAGCGCCTAGAAAATTTGTGCTCATCTCTGGACTACTTTATTCGGATATGCACAATTCGGGATGGTAGTGAACTCTTTTGGGTACTGTCGGCCGGGAGATATACTAGTACAATTGAAAAAGTGAAAGCTGTGTGAACTGTTTGATCACCATTTTCTTTTGCCGTCATAGAATGGTGAAGAAGGATTAAAAAGAATAAAGTGAGAAAAGGAAAAACAAGCGTAGTTGATTCTCACTGTATATATTTATAATGACATTGTTATAACTATATTAAATTTTTACTCTCAGAGAGGGCTTCTGTGTGCTGGTCTGCTCTTGGTGAAACTGGTGAGATATGTTGAGAGGCCGGTTGGGCCAAAGATCCCTAGAAAATCACCAAAACAGCTTCATCTAGTGTTGGGCGTCGTTTTTGAGACCTTTGTCATCTATTTAATAGAAACAACCAACCGGGAAGGGTTACTTTGTGAAGCATCCTGACTTGCACCTAATTCTGACCTCTAGAGTCAAAATGAGCTCCACACAGACAATGCGAAAAAATCACAAAAAAACATATCATAAATAGGGGAACTGTCATACCCGGGCTTTGCTAGTACCGGTGCTTTTCTGAAATTTCCTCACAAACTCTCTTAAGACAAACTCAGTTATACCAGGACCTGGTGATTCATAAAGTATTCAGATGAATTGGCACTAAAGATTCGGATACTTAGGAGCATTATTATCACGTCAAATTGGGTATCTCGGGACACCCCAAGAGCATTAGCCGCTAACACGGCCTAGTAGTGAACAAAAAAGGATAGGAAGATTGCCTTAACTCAGACTCACAAGGGTTAACGCAATCTTTCTATTCCTTTTTTGTTTATTATTATGCTTCATTAGGACACATCATCCTGGTATGAGATACCCAATTTGACCGAGATAATGCCGTACTATATGAATAGCCAAGTATGGTGAATATCTATGAAAATCCTGCCCCTAAAAGCAACTCCCTGCTTAAAAAAGCTCGTATATTTCGCCACGATTGCTGTTGATCTCTTGGCGTGAAAACGAGCTCAACCAGATACCGGTGACTATCAGAGAGTTTGCGCAAGAGGACCTAGGTGGCAGTTAACGGAAAAGAGACCTAGGTCTCTGAATGAGTTTGCGCACCAGGTCTTGGTGGCTTGGTAGCTGGAAGATGGGAATTGAGTAGGGTAATATCACTTTGCTCTCAAATTTGTTCCCTGCTCAAATTAGGATTCCCGGATACACGGGTTGGGTACTAACCATACTGACTGCCATAGAACGGGTGATAATCTACTACTGAATGCTCAATATTATCATCAGTAAAATATTTTAATAAAATGTAAAAAGAGGACTGTTTTGCTGCTGATTTACCATTCTGCAGCGATTGGATTTCTTCAGGTCTGAAAAGCCCTATTTTACACTTCTTCGAGGTCTCGCTACCCACCTGGGTGTCCAAGACTTTTAGGTTAACAGAAAATAACCTGTTTTCCTGCCACCTAGGTCTCCTTGCGCAAATTCTCTGATGCGGTATATTTTCTGGTCGATGTTGTCTAAAAGGGTTACTCTCTAGTGAGATCAACTTAAATAAACTATACCCCGTCTGGAAGACACTATTCCTTCCAGGGGCGTTTTGTCTCGGGCTGAGGCGGTTGAGGCCTGACCCATTTTTACAGCATACCGTACTCGAGTACTGCACATATGGAACTGCCTTCTGACTCGTTAGTTAAGGCCCGTGATCCCTAGGCAAGCCTAGCTGAGGCTGACTATCTGGAGTTGAGGTAGTATACTGCGGGGAATCCTTGGGGGTAGGGAACCTGGCGAGTGTAAGGCCATGTTACCGGCACGGTATGATATCATAGGATTGATGACGCGGCTCTCCGAGTTTGCTCCGAGTGTGCGAGTATTCACTTTGATCGTTCGAGGGGTAGTGAGCTCCATACGATTGACATCTACATCCACATCGTCACTACCACACCGAAGTGCTTTTCTCCTGTGCTACTACAAGCGATTCCGCTGCGCTACACCGGTGTTTCTATCAGCCTAATAAGGGCCTTACGGGGATTGAGAGAAATTCGATATTTCAACTGCAATTCCTACTGGAGCTAAGGCCCCTGAATCGTGCCATTGCAGGTATAAAAAGGGAGCTCTCCACCACTGCCCAATCCAACTTCACAGCCAGGCAAACACGAGTAGGATCCGACAATCCTAATACACCACCCTCTGCTTCCTTATATGTAAGTTTATCCTCACCGAAAGCCAATTCCCCCGAAACACGAGCACATCTAACGATCTATTCCTACAGTTCCCTCAACAAAACAAAAACATGAGTGCCAGCGCTGCCTTCTCACAAACTCTCAATTCGATTACCGATACCAAACTTCAAGTTTTATCCAAGCAGCACACAGACTTTGCTGCCCATCGAGATGGTGTTCTGAGCCGTGCCAAACAAGCGAGTGACCTTCGCCAGAGGATCCGGATTCTGCTCGGAGGAATCAATTCTTTGCATGTCAAAGGCGGCATAGAACTGTTTGATGACCAGCCAGCTACCCCCATCTCTACCCTCGCGGCTTCCAACGCTGATATCCACAATATAAATCTTTTCCTGGACCAAGTTCGGCAAGATACCGATGTTGGAAAATCTCTCCTTGATGGGTGGGAAGAGAAATTGACGGATATCTTTCGCAAGGAGACTATAAAATTTGAGTATGCGGAGCTCTTTGGAAAACTATTGATACAATGGGTATCTGGGTCGGGAGTCGACGCCACCGGGTCAGCTGTGGCGGAAGCACCGAGCGATGACGTCGAGATGGACCACAGCTCGACTGTAAGCGACTTTCAGAAAATTGGGAGAAAAGAGATGCATGAGCAGCGGGCACAGTTCGAGTCAATTGTGTTCAAACCGCTTGACACAGATGCGGACGCTATTGAGAAATATCTTGAGGATATATTTTCGTCAAAAGAGGCCCGAAGACAGCTCGCGGACTGTCGACTTGACCTTGAATCCTTTGGTAAGCGTTTGTTTGACAATCCTTTCACACCCGAAACGGTGAAGTCGACTATCAAAAGTCTTTTGAGCGCGGACCTTCTATCAAACGAGAAACGGACAACACTCCGGGAATTCATGCGGGATAAAACTGTACTCGGGGAAGTTGCTGATGTTCTTAACATGCACCTCTTTTCTTTGTCGTCGTGGTCATGGCCGGAGGAGGGTGTGCCAGTGGAGATGAGAAGGCATCTCAATGGGAAATATCGAATATTCATGGACGAGGATATCATTCAGGCAATTTTTCTCCACTTCATCGGCCTTAAGTGGTCTGTGGAATTTAAGAAAAGATTTACCGATATTTTTGATTCAAGGGCCTGGAATACTGAGGCCAAGCCTTTGCCACAAACGATCACCCGAAAAATGCAGGAGCAGTTCGATCAGAAGCCTGAGGACTACTTGCTAGATTCAAAAGCATCCCGAAATTCGACCATTTCCTTACCTAAATTTTCTCGTATCCTGGCGTCAAGATTTCCGGAGACATTCGAATCGGGCAAGTACCAACAAACCGCCATGGAGAAGAGTATTGACCAGAAACGACGGAATATGCAATCTAAAATGTTCTTCATGAACCAGTTGCCCGACAATATTGATGATGCGCGCTCTTACGACGAGGACAACGAGACTGATATGGAGGAGTTGGGCCACCGGCATGAAGGGACGACACCGGTAGAGACCAAACAGACACTCTTGAGAATGGCGACCACCGAATGTCTTCTCAATACTACCCTTCATGGAAAATTCACCATAGTGCGCTCTGATTTTTCATGGTTTGGACCGAGTCTTTCTCATACTTCATTAATAACAGTCTTGAAATTTTTTGGAGTTCAAAAGATCTGGATCGACTTCTTCCAGCGTTTCCTGAATAGCCCTATTAAATTCAGGGCAGACGGTCCAACCGCGTCTGTGCAGACTCGGGAACGTGGGGTCCCGATCTCCCATTCTATTAGCAATTTACTCGGGGAAGTGCTCCTCTTCACAATGGACTTTGCCGTCAACCAAAAGACCAATGGACTCTTTCTCTACCGGATACATGATGATTTCTGGCTATGGGATAAAGACGAGAAACGTGTGGCTACTGCTTGGAAAGAGATGGGAAAATTCACAAAATTAGTTGGGCTGGAATTCAACAAGGAAAAGACCGGGTCTAGCTGTATAGGGGGCGGGACTCTCCATCACTCTTTGCCAAAGGGCGATATCAAATGGGGCTTCCTTAAGTTCCATGAAACTGGAAAGTTTGTGATTGATCAATCGCAAGTTGACATCCATATCACTGAACTCAAACGCCAGCTCTCAGCTGCCGCAAAACAATCCATCTTCGCCTGGGTTACTGCATACAACAAGTATGTATCCTCTTTCTTCATCAACAACTTCTGTTTCCCAACAGCGCATTGCTTCGGCCGGGAACATGTGGACACGGTCATTGAAACCTTGGAACGCATCCACCACTCCATATTCCCAGATCATCATGGCTCCGTTACGGAATACCTCGCCGACTGGGTCAAGCGCGACTTCGACATAATTGGAATCCCAGAAGGCTGGTTCTATTGGCCGATCTGCATGGGCGGCTTGGAAGTCAAGGACCCATTTATTGTCGCCAATTCCGTCCGTAGGGAATTATGCAAGGATCCCGTCCGGAAGCTTAAGGAAGCTTTCGACACCGAGGAAATCCAGTACACTGTGGCGGAAGAGAAATGGGAGACTGGCCAAGGTTCGGATTTCACTATAGGCGTGGGGATGTGGCGGGAAATAAAGGACTTCATATCATTTGAAGAGTTTACGGGCCTACGGGAGCAGAGGCTCACTTGCTGGACCGACCAGTATAGATATTTACTCAGTGAACCACCCTCTAGTAAGGTGCTCATGGCAAGGGAGATTGAAGCCGCGGTGGACAATGTTTCGCAGGGCACCGGGAAATTGACGGGTAAAGGGGGTATATCTAAATATGGGTGGGAGTCTATGAGTGATTATTGGAAATGGGTCGTGGCATTTTACGGGCCCGGTATGGTGGATATGTGGGGTGGATTGGAGGTTGTTAGACCGGGACAGTTACCGGTTGGAATGGTGACCTTCTGGAGGTCTAGGAAGATTAGGTGGGAACAGTAGTAGAAATGTTGGTGTGCTGAGCGGGTATGGGGCGAGTGGTGGGGTTGTGGTCACGAAAATGGTCTAGCCATTATTGTTTTTTGTGTCCAATTCATTAATAGCTAGTTTCTGTTGAACACACTTGAATATCCGATGATTAGTTCTCGTAAATATGTGCTAGAACCAACTACCCCGTTGGGTAATCACACAAAACGAGCTAAGGACGATAGGTATTCAGCACCACACTTCAATCGTATAACTTCTGCAAACCATGAATTCGCTCTTCTGTTCTGGAAGACAATAAATCATGAGCCCCCTGCATATCTAAGTAAAGAAGAAAGAAGGGGACAAGGGGAGCAATGTGGCTCAGACTTCCAGGTGAGTAGTGGCCTTCGAAGACAAGATTGGTCCTTTATAAGACCTGCTCCTCACCAACGACTTTTTCTGCCTTCCAGTGAAGTCCAGCGGATATCCAGAAAGCGACCGTATATTGTTCCTTTAATGCCTTTGGAGGTTAAAATAGCACCTAGAAAATTTGCGCTCAGCTCTAGACTCCTTTATTCGGATATGCACAATTCGGGGTGGTGGTGAACCTTTTCAGGTACTGTCGACTGGGAGATACCGTAAAGGCTGGAACACTCGAGTCGTGTGCTATGTCGTTGAGAATTCCCTATCTTAGAAAAGGGGCCAAAAACACAGCAAAAGAAGAGCGACTCGACCCCTCTGAGAGCCACAAAAAAACCAAAAAACCTCAGACCTTACCAGAGGGAGTAACCCTGACTACACAGCACACGACTCGATTATTCCAGTTTTTACGGTATGCAATTGAAAAAGTGAAAGCTGTGAGTACTGTGTAATTACCGTTTTCTTTTGCAGTCATAGAATGGTGAAGAAAGATTAAGAAGAATAAACTGAGAAAAGGAAAAACAAGCGTAACTTAGTTGATTCTTACTGTATATATTCATAATGTTATATATTATAATATATTTCACTTTCAGAGAGGTTTTTTTCTGTGTGCTGGTCTGCTCTCGCTGAGAATTGTGGGACATGTTGAGAGGCCAGCTGCACCAAAGTTCCCTAGAAAGTCACCAAACAGCTTCGTCTAGTGTTGGGCGTCGTTTTTGACACTTTTGCCATCTATTTAATGGAAACAACCAACCGGGAAGGGTTACTTTGTGAAACATCCTGACTCACACCTAATTCTGACCTGTAGAACCAAAATGAGCTCAACACAGACAATGCGAAAAAATCACAAAAAAACATATCATAAATAAAAGAACTACCCGGACCTTGCTAGTACCGGTGCTTTTCTGAAATTTCCTCACAAACTCTCTTGGGACAAACTCAGTTATACCAGGACCTGGCGATCCATAAAGTATTGATTCGGATACTTGGGTGTGTGTACAGTACGGTATTATCCCGTCAAATTGGGTACTTGTATCTCGGGACAGGGGTTCTTATCACCACCCCAAGAGCACTAGCCCCTAACAAGGCCTGCAGTAGTAGCGAACAAAAAAGGGATAGGAAGATTGCCTTAACTCAGACTCACAAGGGCTAACGCAATCCTTCTATTCCTTTTTTGTTCATTACTAGGCTTCATCACGAGTCATCATCCTGGTACGGTATGGTGATATGGGGATTTAGCTGGTTCGGCGCACTGTTCGCTAGGCCAAGAAAAACTCTGCAAAGAGTTTAGTGAGAATACCCGAAGGCTTTTTGGTCAATCTTAGGCGGGTATTTACCCGCCCAGAAGCTGTCTTGTCTTTAAATACTTCTCAAAAAAAACCATGGATTGTCCTGTGATGGATATCTGAAGTGGAATATAAAGCCAAATAACTATAATAGGCTATTTATTCAAGTAGAATTGGAAAAAAAAGGATGTAATTGACACTGGTAGAAGGGAAAAAGAGAGGATGAAATGTTTTGTTAGGAGACTAATTGAGAATAGTGTGATTTTAAAATTTCGCACATGATAACTGGGCGATTGTATGATAGCCCAAATGATGTAAATGGACAATTGTTCTTAAATCTTTCATAGACTGGCGCACTGTTCCACTCTTGTTGCCCCAATGCCCCTCTTGCCTAACCAGCTAAATCCCCTTTGTCTACTCGGCGACCATTCCACTTCTCTTACCCTAGCGCCTCCTTTGCCGAACCAGCTAAATCCCCCTGATAGGAACCCCTGTCCCGAGATACCCAATTTGGCCGAGATAATACCGTACTTTACAAGTCTTGGCATGAAGAACCCGAACACACAGGTGATCCTAGAGCCTGAATTTTGTATGGCGAATCACTCGTGCTTATCTAAGTCACATACAAAATTCAGACTCCAGGATCCCCCCTGTGTTCGGGTTCTTCATGCCGGGGACTTGTATGAATAGACAAGTATGGTGAATATCTGTGAAAGCCCTGCCCCTAAAAGCAACTCCCTCCACAACTTCTTTTGATCTCTTAGTGTGAAAACGAGTTTAACCAGGTAGTCTACCGGTGGTGCGGTATATTTTCTGGTTGATGTTGTCTAAAAGGGTTACTCACCAATGAGATCAACTTAAATAAACTATACCCCGTCTGGAAGACACTATTAATTCTAGGGGCGTTTTGTCTCGGGCTGAGGCGGTTGGGGCCTGACCCATTTTTACAGCATACCCTACTCGAGTACTTCACATATGGAACTGCCTTCTGACTCGTTAGTTAAGGCTGGTGATCCCTAGGCAAGCCTAGCTGAGGCTGACTATCTGGAGTTGAGGTAGTATACTGCGGGGAATCCTTGGGGGTAGGGAGTTGCGAGTGTAAGCCATGTTGGATTACCGGTACGGTATGATATCATAGGATTGATGACGCCGCTCTCCGAGTTTGCTCCGAGTGTACGAGTTATTCACTGTGATCGTTCGAGGGGTAGACTAGCCGGTTACCTGGGTCAGCACACATCTAGCCTGTGATAGATGGAATCCCATCTGATAGTAGTTAGGGTACGATATTTAGTTAGTTTGGGTCAAGACCGCTTTAGGAATCATGACTGTTGTTTGTGGAATTTTCCTGTTTGGTGCGCTCTCTACCTGTATTTAGTCTTAGAGCTACTGGTAGTGAGCTCCCTACAATAGACATCAACATCCACATCGTAACGACCACGCCGAAGTGCTTTCTCCTGTGCTACTACCAGCAATTCCGCTACGCTACACCGGTGTTGCTATCAGCCTGATAAGGGCCTCACGGGGATTGAGGAGAAATTCGATATTTCATCTCCAATTCCTACGGGAGCTAAGGCCCCTAAATTGTGTCATTGCAGGTATAAAAAGGGAGCTCTCCACCACTGCCCAATCTAACTTTACAGCCAGGCAAACGCGAGTAAGAGCCGACAGTCCTAATACACCACCCTTTGCTTCCTTAGATGTAAGTTTATCCTCACTGAAGGCCTGCCAATTCCCCAAAACACTAGCACATCTAACAATCTATTCCTACAGTTCCCTCAACAGAACAGAACAAAAACATGAGTACCAGCGCTTTCTCACAGACTCTCAATTCGATTACCGATGCCAAACTTCAAGTTTTATCCAAGCAGCACACTGACTTTGCCACTCATCGAGACGGTGTTCTAAGCCGTGCCAAACAAGCGAGTGACCTTCGCGAGAGGATCCGGATTCTGCTCGGGGGAATCAATTCTTTGCACATCAAAGGCGGCATAGAAGAACTGGTTGATGACCAGCCGGCTACCCTCATCTCTACCCTCGCGGCTTCCAACGCTGATATCCACAATATAAATCTTTTCCTGGACCAAGTTCGGCAAGATACCGATGTTGGAAAATCTCTCCTTCATGGGTGGGAAGAGAAATTGACGGATATCTTTCGCAAGGAGACTATAAAATTTGAGTATGCGGAGCTCTTTGGAAAACTATTGATACAATGGGTATCTGGGTCGGGAGCCGACGCCACTGGGGTGGTGGAAGCACCGAGCAATGACGTCGAGATGGACCACAGCTCCACTGTAAGCGACTTTCAGAAAATTGGGAGAAAAGAGATGCATGAGCAGCGGGTACAATTTGAGTCAATTGTGTTCAAACCGCTTGACACAGATGCGGACGCTATTGAGAAATATCTTGAGGATATATTTTCGTCAAAAGAGGCCCAAAGACAGCTTGAGGACTGTCGAATTGACCTTAGAATCTTTGGTAGGAAGCTGTTTGACAACCCTTTCACACCCGAAACGGTGCAGTCGACTATCAAAAGTCTTTTGAGCGCGGACCTTCTATCAAACGAGAAACGGACAACACTCCGGGAATTCATGAGGGATAAAACTGTACTTGGGGAAGTTGCTGATGTTCTTAACATGCACCTCTTTTCTTTGTCGTCGTGGTCATGGCCGGAGGAGGGTGTGCCAGTGGAGATGAGAAGGCATCTCAATGGGAAATATCGAATATTCATGGACGAGGATATTATTCAGGCGATTTTTCTCCACTTCATCGGCCTTAAGTGGTCTGTGGAATTTAAAGAAAAATTTACCGATATTTTTGATTCAAGGGCCTGGAATACTGGGGCCAAGCCTTTGGCACAAACGATCACCCGAAAAATGCAGGAGCAGTTCGATCAGGAGCCTGAGGACTACCTCCCAACCTCTATTAAGAGGAGGAGCATCGACCAGAAACGACGGAATATGCAATCTAAAATGTTCTTCATGAACCAGTTGCCCGACAATATTGATGATGCGCGCTCTTACGACGAGGACGACGAGACTGATATGGAGGAGTTAAGCGACCGGCATAAAGAGACGACACCGGTAAAGACCAACCAGACACTCTTGAGAATGGCGGCCACCGAATGCCTTCTCAATACTACCCTTCATGGAAAATTCACCATAGTGCGCTCTGATTTTTCATGGTTCGGACCGAGCCTTTCTCATACTTCATTATTAACGGTCTTGAAATTTTTTGGAGTTCAAAAGATCTGGATCGACTTCTTCCAGCGTTTCCTGAATAGCCCTATTAAATTCACGGCAGACGGTCCAACCGCGTCTGTCCAGACTCGAAAACGTGGGGTCCCAATGTCCCACTCTATTAGCGATTTACTCGGTGAAGTGCTCCTCTTCACAATGGACTTTGCTGTCAACCAAAAGACCAATGGACTCTTTCTCTACCGGATACATGATGACTTCTGGCTATGGGATAAAGACAAGAAACGTGTGGCTACTGCTTGGAGAGAGATGAGAAAATTCACAAAACTAGTTGGGCTGGAATTCAACAAGGAAAAGACCGGGTCTAGCTGTATAGGGGACGGGACTCTCCCTCACTCTTTGCCAAAGGGCGATATCAAATGGGGCTTCCTTAAGTTCCATAAAGCTGGAAAATTCGTGATTGATCAATCGCAAGTTGACATCCATATCACTGAACTCAAGCGCCAGCTCTCGGCTGCCGCAAAACAATCCATCTTCGCCTGGGTTACTGCATACAACAAGTATGTATCCTCTTTCTTCATCAATAACTTCTGTTTCCCAACAGCGCATTGCTTCGGGCGGGAACATGTGGACACAGTCATTGAAACCTTGGAACGCATTCACCACTCCATATTCCCAGAACATCATGGCTCCGTTACGGAATACCTCGCCGACTGGGTCAAGCGCGACTTCGACATCACTGGAATCCCAGAAGGCTGGTTCTATTGGCCGATCTGCATGGGTGGCTTGGAAGTCAAGGACCCATTTATTGTCGCCAATTCCGTCCGGGAGGAGTTATGCTGGGACCCCGTCTGGATGCTGAAGCAAGCTTTCGACACCGAGGAAATCCAGTATACTGTGGCGAAAGAGAAATGGGAGACTGGCCAAGGTTCGCATTCCACTAAAGGCGGGGGCACCTCGTCGGAAATAAAGGACTTTATATCATTCGAGGAGTTTACTGGCCTCCGGGAGCAGAGGCTCACTTGCTGGACCGACCAGTATAGATATTTACTTAGTGAACCACCCTCTAGTGAGGTGCTCACGACAAGGGAGATTGAAGCGTCGGTGAAGGATGTCTCGCAGGGGACTGGGAAATTGACGGGTAAGGGGGGCATATCTAGGGGTGGGTGGGTGTCTATGAGTGATTATTGGAAATGGGTCGTGGCATTTTACGGGCCCGGAATGGTGGATATGTGGGGTGGATTGGAGGTTGTTAGACCGGGACAGTTACCGGTTGGAATGGTGACTTTCTGGAGGTCTAGGAAGATTAGGTGGGAACAGTAGTAGAAATGTTGGTGTGCTGAGCAGGTATGGGGCGAGTGGTGTGGTCACGAAAATGGTCTAGCTGTTATTGTTTTTTGTTCTTAGCACTGTTAGCTCTACGATATGTTGAGATACGGCTACCCACTTAGGCCATGTCTGTGGGTTAGTCTAGGCCTGTCTACGTTTGCGATTAGGTCTATCATTGGTTGTGCGGGAGTGGGCTTGGCACTGGTGTTTCTCCTTAAAATTTAATAGTCTTCTCTCTTGTACGACTAGAATACAACGAACATCTCACCTCACATATGATACGATAAGTCCACACAACCCAACATTTGTATGATATGCAAGTAATTAATAGCCAGTTTCTGTAGAGCACACTTGAATATCCGATGGTTAGTTCTCGTAAATATGTGCTAGAACCAACTACCCCGTTGGGTAATCACGCGGAACGAGCTAAGGAAGATAGCTACCCAAGTAAGTAGTGGCCTTTGACGACAAGATTTGGTCCCTTCTAGGTCCTGCTCCTCACCAAGACTTTCCTGCCTTCAGGTGAAGTCCAGCGGATATCCGGAAAGCGACCGTATATTGTCAAAATAGCGCCTAGAAAATTTGTGCTCAGCTCTAGTCTACCTATTCGGATATGCACAATTCGGAAAATCCCACAACTTAAACTACTAAATTGGGATTAGGAGCTATTCTCATAGGACCCTTGCTAGTCTTGTCCTCCGTTCTGTGTGGCCCTTTCATTATGTTCATACCGTGCACTGTTACTAACTAAAAGGAATCTATGAGAGTACCAGTATCTGTTTTCACTTTCTCCACTTGAAGGGAGAGAACGGGGTTGTTCAGCCAGGAAAGTAGCCCTGGTATAGATGCTGTGGGGGTGGCGACACATCTGGTGGCGGTCGGGGATAGCACGACATCAGAAAGAGAGCTCTGGATCTATTAAATAGAATTACAGGGCTTTCGGAAGGGTAGGGCCTGGTATTTCTCCCCCCCCCCCCCCATAGCTTATCCCCCAGTGGGGGTTCGGGAGACATCCGCGAGGCAAAGAAACGAGCTCCCTGGGAAATCGCAATGGGTATCAGAGAGGGAGCACAGAGGTGTCCATGCAGGTGGCTACCACAAAAGCCGGTGCAGGAGGGTTGATTCCATATGTCGGGCCGTAGACCTCATGAAGTGGCGGGGAAGCAAACCCGAAACGGTACCGGCTCGGGGGTTCGAAAAGGGACGGAGGTGTACAGTGCGTGTTTCCGGCGGAAAAATACGTACAAGGAGCTAAGCTACCTTGAAGAGCTACCGCGAAGGGACAGACATTCGTATAATTACCTTAGGCCCTTCTTCGTTTGTTGGTCATGATTATGTTTTTGGGTGGCTCTTGGTTTCCTCGTTTGCTCTTCGCACATCTTCATGAATTCTCACTCCGCCTGGATGGGAAAACATAAGGTTTGGTACGGGTCGTGCTAGGATTAAATCAATACGGCGAGGAATAGTATGAGCAAATTTCGATCCGTTTCGCTGATTCGAGACTACGGTTTTTGATGGAGCCGGATGCTCCTAAGCTGGGAAGTCAGGGGGGGCAAGTATAGTCCAACAGGGTAAGTATTACGGCCTTTTTTTTCTTTTTCTTTGTCATACTGGTATTATATTCCGAGAACGCGACTGGCTTGCGGAGGGTCTGGAAACTTGTGGCCTTCCCAAGTGCGATGGGTTGAATTAGCCCTGGCGAGGATCCGGGAGAAAGAAGATATCCGACACATTCCGAGGAGGTAAGGTTAGAAACCCGCTAGCCATATATCAGGTTTCGGGTGTTTTGATTCTTGTGATTATAAGGCTATAGACCTACAGTGCTCTAGTGTACAATAGATACCGGGACGCGAAATGTACTAGGACGTTGCCATTGCCTCTCTTAGTCCGCAGTGCATCGTTTCTTTTCTTGTCTGGACCGAGGGCTGAGCTTTCGGTGATTTCTCTGCCCTTACCTTAGTGGGACAATTCCGTAAGAACTGGGGTAACGGTACCATGAGCAGAGCGTTGGAGCTGCCTCTCCTCGTAGTTAGGATCTGGTGGGAGGGGTTTTTGTTTGAAAGTTTGTCTTATATTTTCCAAGTTTCTGCGAAGCTTGGAAGCATGGTCCCAGCGTCTGGCACGGGCAGGCAGGCTTAAATCCAACTCTCTAGCGAATATATAGTCTGAATATATTAGCTAAGTTCTGATCTTACCGAGACATGCTGGCATTCTGGTGAGCATTGGCAGGGGTTACAAAAGCCAACGTTCTGTGAACGGTCACTAATAAAGTGCGAGGAATAGGAGGGGAGGTCAGGGAATTTGTCTGCGAATTGAGTTTCTAATAAGAGACTAGGAGGCTTACAAGAGCCGAACAAGGTGTAGAGAGAAGGGGGGGACAGAGTTACTAGGAAAACTCTTGGTAAAGGTGGATCTTGCTCTACAGGAATACTGGCGCTGGGGGGGTGGGATGTGGGGGTATTGAGCAATTAGTGTGCTGTTGGAGGAAATCCTAGACACTAAGACCCTCGCGTATTGGCTTCATAGCTAATAACCGGAAAACTAGAAAAACCTGCCCTTCAGCCGGGCGGGTGACCACCAAAATTCCGCACCGTATAGGAGTGATTATCCATAGTATCATACCCCCCGAGCTCGAACCCAATTGAGCTTCCGGTAAAGGCACGAGGTTCTTGATGCCTATTATCATGGAAGCTGAGCTTGAGTCTAGGGCCTGGCTCATGAGGGACTCTCTATGGTTTATTTCTAGTAGAGATCTGATCGGGGTGAAGTTCAATGGGCATTGTAGGCTCCCCCCCCACACTCCGCTCAGATCACTGGTTCCCTCACTAGATTCCACAATTGGGTCAAATTTCATGGAGTCGAGTGATATACTGTGTTGGTACCTTGAGATTACTGGCCCATGTTATCTAATCTCTGCTCCCTAGGGAATCTCGAACTAGATTGTCTAATATTACTATCATATTATATAATAATATTATTATGTAATAAACTCTTAGAATTCGCTAGGGAATTATACCAATGATGAGGCTCCAAGGCGCGAAGGTACGCCTGGAAGAAAATACAGTAAGTTACTTTCTCCTTCCTCCCTAACTTACCCTGTGAATAGCACTGTTTGTAGCGGAGGGAGCCATGATTTGTTTATAAGCCTGGATTGAGATCTGGGAGGTATTAGCACTCTGGAGGCTGGGTTACCTTTATTTCTTACCTGTTCAGGATCAAGAATGAATGATAGTATTATAGCCGGCAGCCTGATCTGTTTTGTGGATATGCCTTGCGAAGCTTCTGATAATGTACGTTGTACGGCGGGCCACCGGCTCCAAGATACGCTGCTTGGAGCCCGTGGAGCTGAAAGGGCCCTGGGGGGGGGGGGGGTTTAAAAAAAGCCTTTCTACAGGCTTGTGGGTTTCCATGCTCCTAGGTATATCATGCACTCAGTGTTGAATTTCCCGAATCATATTATATGTACTTTTTTTTTCATTTTCATATTATTGTATAGTTGATGCTTTACGATTGCCTTAACTCCATGGATATTACTACAGCTAGAACATGTATTATTCAGATTTCATTAATATTTCATTATTATAACTCAGTTAGTATTCTATACTATGAATTACTACGCATCACTACTTTGGTATGAGCATGCCCCATACTGTTCAGAGTGACCGACATACAACTACTGCAGAATTATCTATTGGGGAAGTTGGACCACTTAGGTAGTAGTTTCCAGTACGAGGCGTTCATGTATATATGGTTTTGGAAAGCTAAACTGTGTACTAACTATCGTACAAAAAGTGTGACGATTTTGCATGTATGGTGACACTAGGTGTGACAGCTTTAAAGCTCATTGCAGGATTCCTGTATTTGCATACTCCCCCCTCAAATGTGAATCCTGTTATATTGGCTTATGCCGTGTCCGAGCCAGGGGTCTTAGTATAGCCTCCAAATAGGGGGGAATTCTCCATCAAAAATGTATATCACATATAAGAGAAGCTGGCCTACTATCTGAGTTAGGTAGGTGTAGTACGGTTTCAAGTTATCTTATAAAAGAATAGCGTTTATGTATTTTCTAGTTCCATAGAACACGAATTCTCATACAAATTTCCTCTTTTTGTTTTGTTCCACAGATATCTTAAAGATAGGACAACCCTAATTTAAGGTATTACACATGGCATTACAGGCAAAATTGTCATACTTTTTCTTGGGAGGTTGGTACAAGGTTTAGTCTTCCGGAACTATATACTCCAAATGCTCACGCTAGCGGCCGCTCCTTTCCATAATCGGCAATCAGGAAGTGAAACGTGGCACAGCTTCCGGGTAGGAAAAATAAAAAATAATTTCAGCGAGACAAACCCTGCGCGAAATGAGTGTAGGCAGGGGGATTTGAAAAATTTGTTGTAGTGGGCGGTGGTGGAATTCGTGAGGCATAAGGGAGGGACCAGCACAATAATTGATGAGGGGCGATCATTGTCGCGCTCTCGTTTCGGGTGCTTAGTTTGCGTCTTACTAAGGAAACTGAGGTTTCTGCACTCTGTTATTTCAAGCGGGAGTGTAGATGGCAATAGTTTACTAATACTGTAAATTCGGGATACGCTTGACCCCGGTGCCATTATCGGCAAGGTAGTTGGCCCTGGAGAACCGTATTCGCCACATGACTAGGCCTTAGGGGAAACAGCAGCTGCCTGGAGAGCTGTAGCAGTGGGTCGAGTTTACCCAGAATTTTCGGGCCTGGCATTTGGGACCAGATCCTACACGTACTCGTACACATATTGTAGAGGGATGCTCATGGCGACCTGCAACGGGATACGGTGCCATAAGACTCGAATTGTCCGTATTCGCGCTAAGTCATTGGAGTTGTATTTGCTAGTAAGGTCGGGTACTTTTTTTATATTTTTTACCGCACTTTGTATTAAGCTGGGGATGAGGGGGGTCAGTTTTCGAGTAATCCCCCCATCTTACCCCGGGGGTGGGAATTTTTCTCGTCTTGGCGCTGGTACAATATAATCACTTGAGGCCCCATTGCACTTCCTTCCCCTGTGCTTACTCAGCTCGGGGAAAGCGGAGGGGTAAACCCCTGGGTATCGAACTGTAGGGTTAAACTACTCGTACTCGAGCGCAGTACAGTTACAGGCATATATTATAGAACCCGAAAACTTGAGTCCGAATTTTGTATGGGCGGTCAGATACGCACAGACAATTTGCCATACAAACTTTTTATCCCTGTGTTCGAGCTCTATATACCTGTAACTTGTACAGCCACTGCCGGTAAGCGAAAATGTTCGTGACGGACTCTCACGGATTTGGAATCGTCCTTCATCAAAGCTGAGCCGACCTAAGGCCGCTCCCCGCTCCTCTGATGGCACCCCAGATCTGGGCGAGGAAAAATACTCTCTTCCTTAGTGCTAAGTACATTGCAAGTTTGGCCTCAAAAATCTAGATTAAAAACTCTGCACTAGTCTATGGGGGGAATCTGGTCCTAGTCCTCCCCGGCCGAACACTTAAATTCGCTGGGTATAAGGTCTCGATTTGGGCTGGAGCCCGGATTTTGAGTCCAAATTTGGGGTTGCCGAACAGGCTTGAGTAACCAAGACCCATGACCATAGTGTTGTCCCGGATGGTCAAAATCCGAAGCGGAGTGGAAAATAAGAGACCAGGGGAACTACTCGTAATGTCCTGACGTTTGTGAACACAACTGCTATTGCATACCGCCAAAATTCAGCTTTTTTGCCCTGATCTTGGCATCATGCAATAGCAGTTGTGTTCACAAACGTCAGGACATTACGAGTACCAGATAATTGGTAGATAAAGAAACCAACAAGCATACAACACTTTTATCTTACGCTTCAAGGTCCGACTACTCACAATCTACTTTACCCCATCGTGGTCACAAAGTGGGAGATAAGGGTCGCACAGCGGTAGACTGTGGAGTAAGAGTATTCATGTGGAACTTAGGCACTTTGTATTATAGGAAGGATAAGGAATCTAACTTTCACCACTAGCACTTAGTTCGTTGGCTCATTATCAACTAAAACTAAACTATCGGTAAAGACAGGTGTATAAGTAAAACACAAATTGCACGTCCTCACCCTTCCATGGATCACTGCACCTATACCTGTATCACCCCACATGTCTTTATTCCCCGTACACTCCCGTGATAACAAATGGAAGACATACATGCATTGGTAGAATCTGCTCCGCAAACTATTAAATTTCTAAAACAATCTATCACGCTCCTGAATAATCTGCAATGCACCTGAAAGATATGCCACTCCCGCAACTACCAGAGTCAACTAGAACCTCCAAACACGTGGTAATCTGCTACATAACGGAATAGACCCCCCGAATGACTCTAATACTACCGCTTAATCTCCCTCCTCCCTAATCCTCCATCCGGAGAGATTAACTAGAACTAGAACATGTAGGAGATTCTACTGGTAGGAGGGGATGATCGAAGCAAGAGAACCATGAAGAACATTTGACCTGTCTTCCTACCAGATGGACCACACGTGGCATTAATTACACACCTGAGCAGCCATAATCCTGGATTTTAGGCCTGCGTAATCTAAAAATCTGGGACACCGAATATATTTTCTATGTAAGCAGGGGTTGAAGATTTTTAAAATTTCCATCCGATCCTAGGATACGCAGAATCTGGGGCGGTGAGGCATATATCTATGTATCCTGCACAAGTCTTGAAAAACTGTCTGGGGCAGCGAGGGATCCGGCATTAGTATTGTGTACATGGTACCCTTGGCACTAGACGATGGGCAATTTGATGGCCATCCGCCAGGTAGTTGGTGGCCCTATGTGGCAGGTCTTGAGCGGCAGCCACGCGCCAGGCACAGTATACCAGTAACCTCTGGAGAAATCGGCATTTGCTCGGGCGGTCGGGGGGGAGGTGGGTAGTATCCCACAGCTGGCCTAAGGGGCATCCAAGGTGCCGCTTTTGGGAACCCATCATAAAATATCACTGGTCGGTTTACAAAATCTATTTAGAAGAAGCTAATACTGCAAAGAGAAAGGCCGACTTGCTATTGTAGTTGGTGCCCTAAAGTGAAGGCTCCTGCTGAGTTAGCTGGGAAAATTTCCAACATCGGGGCTTGCACCTTGCTTGTTGTATCATGCCTGACCGGCCCCGACCATGGGAACCACCCCAGTTTGTGAACCACCTCTAGAGCCCGTATTTGTGTCGTATGATATACTTGTAAACAGCAAACCCTCGGAGCACGTGGCAATAACAGGACAAGTACCAGCCTTATCCTCTCATGGATTCCCGTTTCCCCCTCCCTGGTTGCAATCTCATGCGGAAGGTTGCACAGAGAACATGCACTTCGGTACTCGAGTATTGGTCTAGAATGCGGTAGATCCGGGCAACCCAACCCGTCGATTCTCCCTCCCCCGCACAGAATCAATAACTGTCTTCGTTTTCAATACCATTGGCAACCCGCTATTCACACAATTGGCACCCCCTCCTCCCTACTTCAATCTCATCTTCACTACCGCCGTTTGCGCCCCGTTGATATTTCGTCTTCAACTTCATCTTCAACTTTATCTTGCCTTAGGCTTCCTGGCTGCTCTCCAATTCCCCGATGTTTTTAATTTTAATATTTGACTACTCCACTATCTTTTGAATATTTTCACCCCAAGTTGTCCCAAGGCTTGGGTTACATCATAATTATCATCGTTATTGCTAGCTTAGCTCTTTTCAGCTAGAGCATTGCCTATCGACCCGGCCTAACCCACCCTTACTGTAGCGCCAGTGCTTCCGGATGGTTCGGGAGATTCGATTTCTACTCAGTCAGCATTCTAGTTGCCTCAGGAACGACTGTAAACTCAACCACCTGTGTTACCGCGGCTAACTTGTCCTTTTTCCCGAGTTCATCTCGTTTTAGTTGTTTGGTCCGTACTCGTACAAGTCCTCGAGTACCGTACTGTGCCGGGCAAGATGTTTTCGTACGAGGTGAGGATAGCTGGGATGTCTAAAACATCGAGTTTATTGCATATGAAAACATAGCAATATGCTACCGCACCGTCTTTCCGTTCCGTGTTTTTGCTTCTCCTGCCACCACTAAGGGACTTGGAGCTTGTTTGGCACAAACGGACGGACAAACAACGGTTCCGTTTTGTTACTATTTTACCCGTAGAAACGGTTGTTATGGTTTTGGAACGGAAAGGAAACGGTCGTTTGTATGGGGCAACGGAAAGGAACTGTGGTATCATATCCAACCAGGCTCTTACTTGGAAACCCTTGTACGAAATCATGTTGCCTGATGCTTGCACTGTTATTATATTATTACTTAAATTTTGTCGTAACCTGTTTTTCGGGTTCTACTTAGGTTCCCCACAGCTGATGTGTAAGCTTACTGTAGACTAGTTATTTCTTGAAACCAATTAAAGTCCAACGCTACACCTTTCGCTTGTCACCCAAATACTGTAGAGTAATCTTCTTAATTTTTACTTTCCCTTCATTTGCTTCTAGGTATCATACTTTCCGCCCGGCTCGTTTTACTTTTTAGTCATTACACTATTTTTACTCATCCTGTGTTTTTCCGCGGTCCCTTGGCCTAGTGTTGCTATTATTAACCCTTCTCCCGTGCTATGCCACATAGGTTTTTTATCCGGCACATTTAACACGCTTGCCTTGCAGTGGATCAACATCGATTCGGGTTAACGGTACGATCTCCTGCCAGAAGTGGAGAGAGTGAGAGCCGGCAAATTTGTTGATGGGCAAGTGTTTGGTTGTGCGAAGAGTGCCCATTTTACCAGAGCCTGGGAACGAAATACCCTGCCCTATTGACTACCTCCTTTTACTGGACTATCCCTATGCCATCGTGGTGAACTGCAGAGGTGACGGGGGGTGGGGAAGGGGGAAGGGGGTAGTGAGGGAGGGGGGTAGTGAGGAAGGGGGTAGTGAGGAAGCGGATTGATAAATTCCCCTAATCCCCCTTTCTCCACTCCACCACGAAGCGCCTTTTCCCTAGGGCCCGGCGATCTATAATTTCTTAGACCTGGTATCCATTCGTTTGCGCGAAGATGGCCACATTCAAATCGATCGTAGCCCTCTTGGGTTTCGCCCGCCTCGCCCTCTCAATCCCAGCGGACATTGATAACGTCGCAGCCTCCAAAGATACCTTGGTTGGCTGTCTCGAAGCATACAATGTCCCTACAATCTCCCCTTCCGATGCTGACTACGCTCCGACCGTGAGCCCTTTCAACCTCCGAGTCCCGTTCTTCCCTGTTGACGTCGTGGTACCTACAACGGCAGCGCATGTCTCTGGCGCGCTCAAGTGCGCGCTGAAGTTCCAGAAAAAAGTCGCTGCGAGATCCGGAGGCCATTCGTATGCTGCATTTGGACTTGGAGGTCAAGATGGGAGCCTGATGGTTGACATGAAGAAGTTTCGGGGATTGAGCGTGGATCCTAACACTTTTGTTGCGACGGTGGGTGCTGGGTTGAGGTTGGGAGATGTCGCTACCGGGATATTTAACGCTGCTGCTAGGGCGCTACCGCATGGGGTCTGTCCTGGGTGAGTGATTTGTTATGATACTTGGTTGGGTTCGTTCTGACGGGGTGCGCAGGGTCGGTATCTCTGGGCATGCGCTTCATGGTGGGTTTGGGTTTATGTCGCGCATGTGGGGTACAACATTGGATAACGTTCTTGAGATGGAGGTTGTCCTTGCAAACGGGGACATTGTCACCGTTTCTAAAGAGTCCAACCCAGACTTGTTTTGGGTGTGCTTCTCCTTCTCCATCATTATCGGAAGCTAGAGCTAATGATCGCTTCAGGCTCTCCGAGGTGCTGGATCATCGTTTGGCATCGTGACAACCTTTAAATTCAAAACATATCCTGCACCAAAAACGGGTATCAATTGGGCCTGGAGATGGACGTTAGACAACAACGCTGAGGACACTGTCGATAAAAAGGTCAAGATATTCCAGGCCATGCAAGATTATGCCGTCACCGCCCCTAGCAACATGGCGCTCAGGATGTTCACCATGCCAATGTATGGCGGTTACGAAGTCAGCGGCGTGTACTGGGGTTCCCTTGCAGACTTTAACGCAACGATTGCACCACTGGTTAATAATCTCCCACAAGACGGTATCTCCGACGTGCGTGAGTATGGGTTCCTCGAGTTGCTCGTTGTCCTCGCGGGAAGTGTACCATTACCACAGCCAGAGAATTACACTGAGCACAATACTTTCGTAAGCCTACCCCCCCAGTCTACTTTCGATACGTGTCAGGGCCGTCGTACTAAAGAAACCCCAGTTCACAAAATCCATCGTCTCCCCCACAAAACTAAACAGCGAGGCGCTGACCTCCTTCTTCAAATTTCATGGCGAAAACGCGGACAAGCCCCCGCTCTCCTGGTGGGTCCTCGCGGACTTATACGGCGGGCAGTATAGCGAAATCTCAGCCCAGGACTCGGCCGGTAGCAGCTACTATGTCCGCGACTCATTCTTCACATTCCAGCTGTACTCCGACCTCGGTGGCGCTACCGGCACCTACCCGGATTGGGGATTTGAGCTTATGGGCGAGTTGTCGCGGAGCCTGACTGATAAGCAGCCCGAGACGAAGTTTCACGCCTATCCGAATTATGTGGATCCGATGCTCTCGCCAGAGGAGGCACATGACCTTTATTACGGTACGAATTATCCGAGACTGAAGCAGTTAAAGGGGGTGTACGATCCGACGCTTTTGTTGTGGAATCCCCAGGCTATTGGGACTTCGTAGGGGGGTATCGTAGGAATAGTTCCCCGTTGTTTTGAGAATATAATGTTGAAGGATGTAACATTTTGGGGGATTTGTCATGGAGCGGGTTTCCTTTTCTTTTGTGGGATCACCATTATATAGAAATCAAAAGCACATGAGGGGTGGTTGTCTAGCATACACCCTGGATTCCCTCATTAAGTTGACAGTGCCCCCACGATGGAAAATAGTAGGCGCTTTTTTCACTTTAACAGATGCTGTCTTAGACCCACCACAGCGTTACCTGTGGTGTAATGGGTTAAAAGTGCTGGACCCAGACAGCTACAAACCCACATTTCCAACGACCCCCCTCCCCCCCAAACCAGAAGACCTACAAGTAATGAAAACAAAACAGAACCATAACTCTTACAGAGGTGGGGTCCGGGCCCCCTCTGTAAGACCGACAGCCACATGCACAGATTATATCATACCAAGCACGTGCCATCACCCTTTCACAGACCTGGGCCATTTCACTCCACCACATGTAATCGGAAAGGGCATCCCATTACTACCAGTCTTGAAGGCTACGCATCTCACGATGGAGTGATACAAGCTGGGGGTTTCGATTAATGTGCGGGGGTTACAGGGTTCGATCGCAGTTGCAAGAACCAGCATCTACCCACTCATCCATGGAGCTTCTTTTTTCTTTCTCTTCAAGAATGTTTTGTGAATTCAGAGTTACGGCAGTGGCAATCCTCGGGTGGAAAAGAAATACTTCGCCACGACTGGTTAGTTGACGGAACTTCTATATTCCGGGGGGCATCTTGCTCATGGCATGGTAAATGTTCATTGCTTGTCATCACCCAAAAGTAGCGTGAGGCGGGACCAAATGAAGGGGAGCCGACGCCATACCACCCACGAGCACTGTACCCGGCATTGCGAGACCGTTCTGCCGTGGAATCTACCGCTATCCCCAGAGTATGGATAACGGATCATACCCGGGTAGTAATCCTCTGGACCTTAAACGCTTGTTCATACCCGCCGATTAAATTATCCGTCAATAACCCGAATCTGTAACCGTGAACCATAACCTACATGATCCCCCCCGGAATTCATCATACCTGGGCCTGCCTCTATTTCCTATACGTGCTCGCTGTATCATAGAGCATACAGTTTCTCTTATACTATCTCCCCACCCCCGTTACTCAATAGCTACTGGGGCCTGCTGTGGAAAAGCTCTGAATAATGGACCGCGAACCAGGGATGTAAGTGGGGGGGGGGGCGCATGGGAAGGCTCTCGGGATAGGGTGGGCTGAACTGTAATTATTTGTGGGCATGCTTCTGTTGGAGACTGGCTTAGTTGGTATTATACTGGTATCTACTATAGATTGTCCAAGATATAGTACCGTAAGGGCCTACCGTAAGAACTCGAATAGAAGAAAAATGTGCTAGGACGTTGGAGTTTCCTTTCTGAGCTACGCGAGGGGGAAACACCGCAAACTTAGCCCCTAGTTGAGACAAAAGAAAAGGAATATACGAGGCGCCTTACTAGGAGAGGCAACTCCAACGTCCTAGCACATTTTTCTTCTATTCGAGTTCTTACGGTATTTAGCATAAATACTTACACGCAGTGCGTAACTACTATCCCCAACCCCCCTAACTCAAGCTACTAAGAAGTAATAGTGATTCATTCTCGAATCTTACCTAACCCACTCTAACGTAGAATTGATAAGTTTAGCACCCTCCACGAAACTCGCGCCAAACCGCTTGTACTGCTCCAAGAAAACACCCCGGGGCTTCCTTCAATCTGTTTTCGCCGCCGAACCCAAGTCCTTTAGAAAAATAGCACATTTAGCTTTGTTCACTGCTCTTAGTTCCCAGACCTTGAGATGCCCTCGTACCACCTGTATGGAGTGCGGACTACTATTGGGCGGGATACTTCTTTTTCATCAATTAATTAGATCCTGGTGGAGCTTGTCTCCCGTCTCCGACCAGACGAGGCGTATTTTGCTAACAATCCGCAGAGAGATCTTCCAGGTTTTGATATTGGATAGGCTTCTAGATAGGTGCTAGCCAAGCCCAGATATAAATTTCCCCTAACCATTCCGGTTGATTACGAGAGAGTTTGGCCTAGTGATACTTCATGATTCATTTGCTGGATAGTTCTCCTAGCGAGCCTCTCTCAAGGTAATTCTCCTAATATAATTCTAGAAAGTTTGGGAAAATATTTTATATTCCCAGTTGCCTAAGATAGCGCAAGTGAAAGCCATTGAAACGGAGCAAACTGGCTGTGTGATGTGTACTTGTCATGACTTTTCTCTCTCTATCGGTAGTTGACGGTCGTCCGTTCGCAGACTAGCGCGAAAGACACCAAACAAAAAGAAATCCGAGATGCAATAAACCTCAATCCCACGCTGGCCCCTAGAATGGAGCACACCCAACTCTTACAGCTAATAAGACAACCAGTCAAGAGATAATCTGCGCAATTCTCATATCTATCATCAGGTCCTTGGCCTGGAGAGTGTGCCTGTTGAGCCTTTCAAAGAGTCCGGATAGATCCTTTCCTCCGTACCCTCTCTCCAATAGGGCGGCACCGCCGGGGTGGCTGGAAACAAATCCACCAACGTCATAAAGGAAGCCATGAACGGCTATGACAGGCTTCCCCTCATAAAGTAGCGGGATTTCGCTCAAATCTACCCGTGGCAACTCTTTCTCCGCATGCCCATTATCGCGACCAAAGGCTCGGGTTCTTGCCCTCTCTACTTCTTTTTCCGAGGTGGTACGCACGGATGGGATCAGGGAGGTGAACGCATGCAGGAAAGCTATAATCCACTTTGTCGGGTCCCAGTCGGTAGTTTTGAAACCATTTCGGTAGTCCGAGGGGAAAGCGTGATGAAAGTTATGATTCCCTTCTCCTAGTGCATAATAATTAGATCCACCCTCCCGGGTCGCCAGTAACATGGTAATAAAAAATAAAAAGCGAGCAATAGCAGTGTTACCTTGAGTCAGCATGGCTAAAAGCAGGTTCCCTCTTGCCGTCACCTCTATTGTATACTCCTGATGGCCAATATAATGTGCCATTGAGTTGACCAGAAATCTAGTTTTCATAAATAGTGAACATTTGTACCTCAAGATGACTCGTTTTTCCAGGACTTACGTGCAGTGCCAGATCATTACCCGTGGTATTATACCCCCATACAGGAGCCCTTCCCACGCGCCACCTAACCAAAAATGACCGATGGCTGTGGGCAGGGCTACGCAAGTTAGGAAGGCAAGCTCTAGAAAGTATCGATGCTGAAAGACCACGACTGGGTCTCTACACAAGTCTTCTTTTTGTACCAGTGGAAGCTTAGGGTACTTCGTTTTGTGAAAAATCCAACCGACGTGAGAGAAAAATAGGCCATTGGCTGCAGAATAGGGATCGGATTCGGTGTCGGTATAGCGGTGATGTAGGCGATGTCTTACCACCCACCATCTAAGTCCCGACCTTTGGTAAGCACAGGAAAGCTTCTCAGTTTTTCCCATTGTTTATAGATTGGTGGATAGTATTACCGGATGCTCCCCTGGAATCCCAAAGTACCAATCCCTGCCAGGAATATTCTCAGGGGTGCACTTGCAGTGAAGCTCCTATGGCTCCATAATCGGTGGTATCCTATACAAAATATTAGGAATTGTCGTTAAGGGGTTTAGGAGGTTGAATCAATACCGATGGTTATACCATACATGCCAACTTGCCAATTAAGTATGAGGTGAGTGAAGGTTCTCCACCCACTTGTAGGAGGATACCACCAGGCCAGAAGGATAAAAAGATGAGCGGCTAGAAATCCAATAGCATTCGACCACCATATGTCTCCTTTTGGCTGAGGCGTCCTGAGGGTTGGTGAGGTGATTGAGTTGGAAGGAGTGAGCCCAGCTCGCTCCACAATAACCATAGGATCACCACCGGATGGTGTTCTGTTTAGTTGGGTATTTCCCAAGCTAGGCTTTAATTCTTCTGCCATCGAGGCGATATCCTTGGATGACAATATTATCTGGTCCAGGGGTTCCTGCGTCTGGGCAGACATAGGGTCAGTGTTTGCCTGATTCCGGGGAATAGAGAATCGACCACTCACATCGGACGGATACAGCGCCTCCAGTGAATTGATATATTATACTACCGACCAATGGAATTATATCCACCTTTATGATATCCAACGAGCAGCTCTGGTGAGAGGGTAAGTACTGGGTAAGATAGGATGAGGGAAAAAAGTTGACAAAGGGTTTTAGAGAAGACGATACATAAAGGTTAATGTTTCAGGTATATGGGGTGTTTCTTTGGCGGAATGAAGGAATAAAGTTAGGAGGGTTGTGAAAGAGTAGTACGGGGCATTTTGAACCTGAGGGATTATGAGACAGCAAACCACTACTTATCACTAAAACGGGCAAGGGAGATTTTTTGGAGATTCTGTTGGGTTATATTCCACGGAATCCCAAATAAATCTCAGTAACTCACTTGAGTTGCCAATGTTCGAACCTCAACCGCCTCTCACTGTCCCCCTCCCCTCGATGAACCTCAGCGGAGAGAAACGGAGGTGTATGTATCCCAGCCAATTTAGGGCGCTGGAAGCATTGTGGGCCGAATCAAGGAGGGGTGAAGAGTAGTAAGAACTCACCGCCTTACTCCCGTTATGGTCAAGTGATGGCAACTTTGAATCTCACTCAAAATGGTGAAGCATTGGGCCGAATCTGTAGGCACCAGTTATTCAAGAACCCGCAAGACTCTGATTAACGATCAGGGATTGCTTACCGTTAGTCCTTAAATGGGAATGATTATTTCTTTTCCTGCTATCATCAGAACTCACAAATTTCATAACCCTTCCCCGCCTCATCACTAATATTTGCTCTTGGACTATGAATTAATCTTGTGCTTTCTTGCATCGACTCGCCTCTAGTACCGCCTCCCGACCTGGTTTATCTGATTTCTTCGAGTTTTGTACTTTCAGGTAGAGTGCTGGCACCCTGAAGAGGTGGGGCAGCGATCGACCATATCCCATGGCTACCAGCCCAAGCCACCAGGAACCCCGGGAAACCGCATTACCTGCAGTAGCACCCTTCGTTCAGAAATACCTGGAATAATAGCCCGTGCAGCACAGGCTCCGCATTGGTAAAGCCCTCATTTCTAGCACGGGAATAGGTGCTTCGTACCCAAGCCCTCGAAAAAGATGTAAGATATTGGGCCCGCACCCAGGTGGCTTGTGCCCGCGGGCAGGCGCTTGCCGTCCCCTTTGGTCACACTGGGGTGGGATTTGTTCCCGCAATTGGATCAATTGTTCCTACAACCCAACCTTGACCCTGTCCCCACGATCCGCTGATTTAGTGGCCTTGTGCCACTATAGTAAAAGCCCGTTAAACCTATCACTGGGGTTGTGCGGCGGGGATCACTGTGTGATACAAAAACAACGCAAGCTTGGCAGAGCGGGTTAAGGAAGCAAGCAATACAAGCATCAGTTAATGAGAACCCATAAGCTCAACTTCCCCAAACTACATCGAGTCCGGAAGACGCTATACTTTTTCGGCACCTCTTTCTCTGCTTCCAGGGTGGAATTCCTTTAAGAGGTAGTGGATCCAACGGTCTTCTAGGGCACCTGATATATCGTTTTCTGGGAAGGGAATGCCTTCAAACCCTTTCCAGACTACCTAGCGGTCTCCAAAATCAAAAACCCCTTCTGTAGCCTGTGACATATGCTATATGCTTTCCTCCCCCCGCGACCGCCGATTCCTGGTCCTGCTTTGGCAACGGTTTGCGCGGTACGTTTAAAAGCTGTGAAATTGTGAATCAGACGAAGGGATGAGAGATGCCGGCAGCGTGGACTCAAACATAGTTCATTCTAGTCCAGAGCCACCGTGGCAAGAGACTCCTCGCAAAGTACTAAAATTGTAGATATCCTAAAAGAAGTTTAAAGCTTCAAGCCCTATCATAGGCCACGGCTTGCCTGTTTAGCCCCGAGATGGCGGGACTCATAGATAGATGCAATCACAGAAGGTGCGGGGGCAGAAATTGTCATAATGAGTGATTTTGTATGAACCGGTACCATTTCCGGGGGCCACCACTTCTGCCTACCCCTTTAGGGTTCGTGGGGTTTGGTAGCTATAGTACGACCTGTTTGCCGCTTAGGGCCTCCGCAATCTGTCGCATAACTTGTTTGAGCAGAAATGCCCAGCTCGGACACTACTTTAGATTCACTGTCTTAACCAAACTGCCCCCCCCCCCCCACATCCAGATCTCAAGATAGCCCATAGTTGCTCTCACCAACCCGAATCAGCTGCTTTCTACGATTCCGGAGAGGGGGTGACAGATCGCCTTAGCTATAAGCGGGTGGGTTGCGCTGGAGCATGTGAGATGTTATTTGCTGTCAGACACCGAGGTCCCTAGCTATTTTTACAACACTTCCCACGAAATTATGCCGATACTTTATTAGCGTCGACCATTAGAGGGGTAGCCTTTCCTGGTGTTTGAAGAACCAATCTTTTCGACTTCCCAAGATAACTTATAAACCCCCTATCCTAGCGCCTGCAATGAACAAACATAGGCTGAAATAACAGAAAGAAAATTTTCCTTGAGGACGAGCAATTATCAAACTCCATCTCTATGGGCCGGGGTGACCTGCTTCACCTCTGACATGACGATATCTTTCTCGGCGGGTGTTACAAAATCCTCCTCTGTGAGCTCCGTGTCTTTGATGCGTCTCCAGATGACAGGGATTGCCAGAATCATTCCTGCTCCGCAGAGTCCCCACGAAGATCCGAACCTGAGCCTACGTTAGTTGCATCCCCTAACTGATATTGCAAATGACTAAGTTCAAAGGCAAAAAACTTACAGAGCCTCATAGCTGTACCCAGCAGCATCCAGCCGCCAGACAACGGCGGCTCCTGCAGACTGAATACCTTTGTAGAAGCCCGCAAAGTATGCGAGTTTCCGGGGCTCGTTGGAAAGGGCTCCCATCATCCAGTACGCATATGTTTGCCACATCTAAGGAAATCGTCAGCGATGTTTATCAATGTCATAAATAGCTGCCAGACTCACAGCATCCTGAAATCCGTAGACCATATAAAGTATAAGATACCAGGTAAAATCCTTGTCTGCCAGGTTGTTAGTGGGAAGCTATCCAAGGCTGTTCTAAACTCCCAAGAGGGGGCCTACCAAAGACATCGATCGCAGGAGCATTATCTGGATACTTATCACGGGACGAAGCTAACAAAGGCTTCAAACCACCACCCCACTAAGGAAATTAGTGATATCCGATAAAATCCCGAACATGAGACTTACGATACTGTTTACAGCGATAAACAGGATAACCCAGCCATAAATTGCTCGCTTACGTCGGCCAATCCACTGGCTGTCTAAGAAGAATCCGAAAATCAGAGCACCAAAGATTTGGGCTAGCCAGTACCACAAGTTGCTGCTTATGGTTAGGTCGGCAGAGTATGAGCATTGCGTGGGAACTTACGTAAACGTGCGACCACGAAGATTGAAGTAGAAAAGCTGATAGCAGTTCTGTTGATATGTATAGAACCAGTTGCTAGCCCAGAAGAATGGGAAGAGTAGCAGGATATAGGTGTCGGTCTTTAGCGTTTCCCAAAGGCCACAGATCTCACGCCTAACCAAAATGTAAGCAATTGCAGGGACAAGAGGGGAGATATGCTTGCATCATTGAGGGGTGGCGAATACGTTGAACACGGGTCCCATCCTTTCGGATGATCTTCTCTGGGGGGACAAGGAAGAATGCAAGGACTGCACCGCAGAGCATGAGGACTAGGAAACCGACATATGTGCCATCTTTGACAGATCCGCTATCTGGAGTGTCCCAGTTGGTAGCTAAATTTAGGAGGTTAGAAAAATATGCGTATTGGTGAGATTGGGGAATCCTACCGATGGGAATGCATGACCCAATAACACCCCCCTGCCTTCGTTAGCTTGTAGCAACAATTCTAGGGAGTGGAGAATTACCATATTAAAGATGGCCCAAAAAAGTCCGATATACCGACCTTTCTCACTCTCCGTAGGATAGGACTAGTCACGTTAGCCCCCCATTGCGCCAGGTAATTCACGGGCCCTACCATCATTACAGTCCCTTGGGCACACCATAAGAGCCCGGCACACACACCGAGGAAAGCGCCGGCGAAGAGGACAAATCCCTCGTTCTTGGTGTGGTTATAACACAGAAAAGATGCCGAATACATTGCATAACCAAGGCCTCCGAAGGCTAAAGTGGCTTGCGCGCCGACTATCTCCAGGTTACCATAAATAATGCTTTTCGGCGCGATCGGAGCGACCACCTACAATAATTGAGAATTGTTCCAGCAGTAAAGCCAACAAACGCAAATGTTGTATACAATGCCACATTTGCATTGGATTGAACTTTGCTATCAACCTGGCCACCAGCACCCAAACTTCTCTAACTTTAGCTTTCAAATCCAAAGATACCGGGCCTATGGCAGCATACCCGCTCAACGCGTTGAACATCCCAGGGCAGAGGAAACAGACGAAGCCGGTGAGCATCACTGCGAGCCATATTAGCCCTTAAAAACCCAGAACACGAGAAAAATTAGACTAAACGAACCTTGGGCCAGTGGAGAACGCCATGGCGGTAACTGAATGCCCAAGATCTTTATGCCCTTCCTTTGATACAAAAGATCCTCATGAGATGTTTCCGTAACCGCCGGTGCTAGAGGGGTAGCCGTTGCCATCGTTTCGCCTCCAGTCATTCGTAATCGTTTCGCAGTCCTTTCCAAAACCCGCTAAAGATGAGGTTAAAGGAGAGAAACAAACAAACCTCCGGGCTGGGATGTGGGGATAATATACAAATATTCTATCTGGGTGGAACTTGGCCACAATTTCCGTGTTGCATGATGGCATGTGATCCATTTGTGGAAGCTCTGGATATCCTTGCTCTTAGATAAGAATATAAAAATATCAGGCCAAAATTTCATGCGTCGTTGAGTTGCATTCCCGTCTGGGGACAACGGTTGTCGAAGCTTGGGAGCTGATCGGCAGGACGAAACCAATCTAATTGGCTGCTCAAGGTGCATAAGGCGGAGGACCCTACTAATTCGGAAAACACAGCCAGGTGCGGGGTCCGCCCCCCCAGTTTACACGATTAATCTGAACCAGTAGTTATTATCATTTTTGCTAGGAACGCTCGATGAGTAGATCATTAATACTAAGGCTCCGATTTTCGAAAAATCGGTGCCAAAAATATAGCTCAAGGCTCAATATAATTTTTATAATGTTTTAATAGGCGCCTCGGTGAATTGGGTGAGTTGTCATGGTTCCCTTTTTCACACCCAATTTTGACCTTTTAAGAGTGAAAAAAGCAACATACGTTAATTTCTTCCGCCACCGGCACTCAGGTAGCGTATCACCAACCTCCTAACAGTCGCACGGTGCTTTGGATACTACCACTCCACTTCAAGTACCCGGAATGGTGAAACATTCCCAGAGCATGCAGCAAAAGGTGGGGTAACTTATCGCACATACCAAAATATTTCGGGAGCACTTGAGTACCGCACTATAATTGGAATGCCGGTGGTCGAGCTGAGCGCCATGCACAGTCGAGAATTCCCTACTTTGGGGGAGCACAAAGCAGAAAAAGCGCCCTCACAGCCCCTCTGAGAGGCTGAAGAAACAAATGATTCTAGGTTTTATTAGAGACAACTCAACAACTTAATTCTGTCCGATTACTCTAGTTTTTGCGGTATTGGGGGGTTCTTCTGTGTGTATGGACTAAACTTGAGAGTTGCCTTGTGCGATGAAATACATGGACTAGGCCACGGATGGAGAAATATAGATTGTGAAGGCTAGAAGAAATACTCTAGCGGTCAAACTCTATCACACTGAATAAATTTATATAGCTACCTAGAATAGTGGCCATTCTTCCGTTTAAACTAAGTTATAGTACCAAACGAGCATGGCATTATAAGGTTGCAATTACCTGAAGCCTAGATTATGGAATCACCTCTTGCCGACCAAGCGCATCGCTTGCGTTGCTTACATTCTCGGGGCGACATACGGTACTGTACAATTTCACAGCTTGGGCCAAGGACCTGCTCTCCACAGGACCTTCCTGTAGCGCCCTTGATTAATGGCATTAGGAAGGTAGGAGACAGTTGCTCCTGACGAGAAGCTAGGGTTCACGTTCATAGCTCCCAATAGAACCTTCCTATTTCTAACAAACTATGGACAGCCCCGGGATATGTTATTATGGTGCCGTTCATGCCAGTGTCGATATGCAGGGAAGCTATTCTTTCGGTTCTACTTCCTACTTACCATTCCAACCAGTTCCTTTACCCGTATGATAATTCACACGATGCGATGTGTAAATGCCGGGTTGCTTTATCAAACACCAGGACAGCTTACCGTACGAGTAATCAATATCATAGAATGGCCTCACCGCTAGGAGGATTACAAACGATGGGCGAGGGAAGCTACCGGTAGCTGTATCCCACCTTCCACTTAGGTTCCATGCATAAGTGCGCAAGCGACAAACTTATCCGGTGGGAAAAGCTTTTTTTTTTTACCTTTCTAGTCAAGAGCTTGGAGGAAAGGGTACCGGTAGTCAATCTCTCATTCCCGATACGGATACAAGTACAGACGATCATTGATCTGCGTGCGGCGTGGCTCACCCGAATAATTCCTTTTTCCCTCAGTTCGAAGAGCCCGGTATGGTGATTTAAATTTACCCACACATCCTCACCTTCCCGACGCAAGCTATAAAGAGCGTTGGAACGGGGTCAGACCGCCCCAATCGCCTACAAGGATTTCGCCTGAGCCCCATCATGCTGAGGCAAGCTTTGCCCTTCCTTGGAGTGAGATTAGGCACCGCCGCCTAATCCGCCCCCGAAATTTAAGCGACCCCTCTGCCCAGCCTAAGCGAAACCGCCTCTATGAGCCCTGCTAGGGTTTTGCTACCAAAATGGGCTCTCGCCATCTCTGATTCAGAAATTAGAATAAACGCCGTAACTCGTCAGTTAAGCTCTACCGGGAGGGTGTGGTTTATTCTTTTCGATAGAAACTGGGAATTGCGGGAAGGATAGCTCCATTACATAAAGTGCGTTTTTATGAGTGGTGTAGGCAATGGAGGGCTTTAATCCTTATGAACTCTAAACTGGTGAAGAAGGATTGAGCTAAAGTTGAGCTGAAAGCCCTTTTTAATCTTGCGAGAGCTCGCTAGTTGCTGCTGGATAAGCGATAGCTGTTATTATGAGTGGCTATGGGTAGCCCGGTGAGGTTCCCCGCGGCTCAAGGAAGGATATCAATCCCGAGATCCAATATTATTGCGTTCTCAGCAAGGGGGCTCATCACCTGTGCTTAGTTGGTATTTTTTTGACACGGGCCGTTTTCGCAGGGCTGATTCCGGGCTCATACGGCACCGGTAGTGGTCGAACGCTGAGCGGCGCTCATCCCAAGCAAGAAGTACCCGAGCACTGAGACGTGCAGTTTACCACTCCATGCATTCGGGCAGCTCTTGCCTAAGGTGGGCACTATCTAGTAGCTACTGTACCAGATTCGGCGGAGCATTAAGATCTTCAACCAGGGCGCGGTAGCTCTTTAACCTAAAGCTCCTTTGGTCTCGAAATTCCTAACACTTCTACTCGAGGGACTCCTACGACTGGTGATCTTTTGTCAAGATACTATTGCCTGATTTCAATCCCCAAAGGATTTCAACTACCACCCTGATGAGAACCGCAGCTCTACTAGATTATATAGTGAATTGTTCTCTACATACCAATAGAGATAAAATAGGAACATCTTGCACTTTCACCGAGAAATCGGGATTTAGAAGCATCTCAAGCCCTTCGGTAGGAGTGTAAAAATGCCCGGGAATGTTAATTACTGCTAAATTCTTGGCAAAAACGGTCAAGATATTTGGTAAGGGATTAATCCGTAATACTTGTAGCTTCACGCCTAGTAAATTAACATACCATTCTTTGCCTAGAATGCACATTTTTCAGCTCCTGCTGCGGGTGCCCTCCACTGCCCAAAAGAGCGAGGATGCAAGGAGCCCCAACTTATTACCTTGAGCGAGTTAATCAGGCAGGAGAATCCCCGAACTAAAGTATTGCAACCCTACACTTCGGAGAGCAGGGGGAACACGGCATGCTTACCGCAGCGATCATACAAGGTAATTAATGTATTTTCACTATGGACAAGTACCTACTTAAATTTTATCTATTTTATATCGGTGAGGTGGAGGTGGAAGGGAAAGGCTAATTGCTGGCATTGTGAGTTGATGGTTTCGTCCGGGTGTTCGCTTGCTTATCGTGGCTTATTACCATTGTCTTTGAAACGTTATGGAGGGAGGGATGGAGAGAGGGGGTGGGGCACGGCATGTGCGAGTATGGTATGGCTCGCATGGCCACGCCCTCTGCCAGATCCTATGACATGCCTGGTTTTCAACCCTCCAGGGGCGTGGAGAGCGGAGAGGGTTAGGGTTTCTTCCCCTTAGTTCTTTTCTCCCACTCCCGAAACACCATCCTGTCACTCGATCCGATCCTATCACTCACTAGGGTATCCCTAATTTCGTGGCTACAAGTACCCACACTTCTCCGTAAATTAGTATACTTGTACGGTGGATTTTACCTAAATCCAGTTAATAGCTACGCCTACATTTATCCATAATCTAATGTACAAACTTACTATGGCGGATCCCTCCATCCCACCCACCCCCACACGTCTATACATCCATCGTGTCATTCTCTCCCATCACCGGACCTCTAACCTCCCTGTCCCTACTCAACGCTTCAGCCGCCAGTATACGAACCCCCCGTTTCCTGAACCTGACAGGTTTTGGACCAGAGATTCGCATTCTGGCCGTTAGAGAATCCTCAAGTCTGATACTGGTACGATGAATTCCTAGGTCGGAACCTCCCTTTTGCTTCTGCGGAGGGATAGCCGAGCAGTGGGCTGGGAGGAAGGTGCTTCCGGCGATATATCACGCTATGGACCGCTCTAGGCCTAGTTCGACTGGGAGCTTTGTTGATTACTTGAAGAGTGCTTTTAACTCTCGCTTAATCTACTCCAGACTCCAGCGTGGTCGGAAAATCTAGATGAAGCCCATGCGACTACTGTAACTCTCCTGCGGAACAGCTAGATTGGGAGTAGGAGAGTGAAGGGGGCTCCTGTGCTACCGGCTATCAGTAGTACGTCCTCGGTGCTAGAGCGTGGCACAGTGAGTTGGTCCGACCAGCAGAGTTTTGGGGATACCCTGCCCCACATGTAGTGGGCTGCCTCCCACATCTGCAGGTTTGCCCTTTGGGCAGTCTATTATAAATAGGCCCCTGTTGCCTCCGGAACTGGGCGGTAGGTAGCCTGGCATGGGGGTGGCCTTGCAGGAAGCTGAGGGTTGAGAGGTTACGAAGAAGTGCTGCCTGTTGGAAATATTACCTTAGTGTGATGATTGGTATGGATATGTTCGGCCAACTGTCAGGCAACTTGGGGCATGCGAATCTAGGAAATAGCAATGGTGGCCGGCTTGGGGCAGTTGTAACGGGTTCGTCAACTTGGTCGTCGAAGTAATGATGGCCATTAGATTGATATCCGGATATTCACACTGGTTACAACTATAAGTGCGGCAATCTCAAGCGCGTCTATGGGCAACCAAGCAAGAAAAGAAATCGTCTCTCTCTCGTTCTTTCATTGATTAGTCTCATTACTTTACGCTTCGACTCCGGCCTCTTCTACACGACCTCCGACACTGCAGATCGCAGATGCCGAGTGACGACTGGTGATTCTGGGTTACTGCTGTGGCTTCAGGGGGCTTCCGGAGGGTTAGGCTATCAGCGGCGGCGCGGGCCGATTTCTGGCGGGGTGTTAGTTGGTGGGAGAGGGGGAGAAGGGGCAATGGGGAAGGGAGAAAGGGGGAAAGGTGGGGGGAATTATATCCATCGGGGAATTTTAATTGGGGTGGGTCAATATCACTGTGGCGGGTCTACAGTACTGGTTGAGGAACATTATCACTATACTCGCGATCCCTAATACCACCATTAATGCCACTTCCCACTCACTGAGCAGCAGTATAATACCACCCCACCCCCGAATCTCCGGTCGATGCCCAACACCCTCATAACCCCATTCGCATAATTCGCCCCCCGGGGAAAACAAAAACACATGTTCAGCAATACCAACTACCCCTTCAAACTATCCAAGCACATTCACGTGACCAGCGCCTGCGCAGCTATACCTCCCAGATAAAGTGCCGCCCCTGTAAGCCATCATTGCAGCTCCCCGGCTCCCACCGGTGCAGCCTTCTGGGGAAAACGGTTGAGCCGGCGATGTGAATGGTAGCCGGAACGAAGACAACGCGCCGGAGTGAGCAGTGCAGGAAAGTAGAGCCCCAGTATGGCATACCATATTAGCAGTTGTACGGGAGGCTGGTATCATGGGTGTTAGGCTGTGTGGTAAGGGTTGGGTGAGCCAAGAGCAAAGCTCAGTATTCATATGCTTCTTGTTATATAGTCTCGGTCGTAGCTAGGAAACATATCAAGCTAGTTCCAACGTGCTAATTTAACTTGTAACTTACACATGAGACCCTAAGTTTGCTGTAGAGGAGACAAATTTTGTTCCTGAATCCTATCGGAGTAACATATGCTTCACTCCGTCTGCAATGTTAGCGGTAGTGGCAAAGAGTTTAGAGATGCTAGTCTACTAGTAGTGAGAACCAATGCTTTTGCAAAGAAAATGGTGAGTGGATTGAGCGGAGATCATAAAGGGAATTTTCAAAAAAGTTCAACACTATCTCTGTGTTAAGCTCGGTACTTAGCTAAAGACGCACCAAGAACCCCGGGGTTTCCTACTCCACGCTATCCTAAGTCGCCAACACCCCAAGCAGCCCAGAAGAGACACGATGGACTTACTTCTGATGGGGCAGTCAATTGTGATCAAAGAGTTTTCCTCGGTTGGCATATCAATACTGCCATACCTCCCTTCCCGAATTCCCTTCTTGAAATACCAGTAGTCCTTGAATGGTGTAGTCGTAATCGGCCAGGCGCCAAAAAAACCACTCGAGATTGAGGCCCGCGCAAGGCAAACCCACCGGAATTACCCTCTGTTCGGGTAGACTAAATGTGTTTTCCGAGAGATAAGACAGGTGTGAACTTGAGCTGGTATATCTTGAAACCTCAACAACGGTATGACTACCGCGTATAATAATCATATTCCGACAATTAGGTTTGTATAATCAATCATTAAGGCTACCGTAGAAGAGTGCTACCGTAGTTTATTGGATACCCCAAGCCTTCCAGTTCTCTCTCCTTTGCTATTCCCGAGCCAGCACACCGTCTATCAAATAGCAGCACCCCAGCCTGCTAAGGGTCGGATGATCCAATACTTTTCACACAAGCCCTCCCCAAAGCCGACTAAGGAAACTCAATCCATATTCCCGCTTGATCTCTTGGTGGATCACTGCGCTTAGGAGATTTTGTTAAGAAAATAACGAGATCTGGAAAGCGCCCTTCCTTAACTAGAAATAGGTCACCAGAGATCCAAATGGGCCTTATCTACCAAGCTCCTAGGCGTGAGGACCAACTACCGTAGTAGCGTACCGGTACACGAGTAATCATCACCTGCTGACAACGAGCAGAATATCATATGAAAGAGTTTTCTTTAGAGTTATCGAGATGGCAAATTGTAAAGTAAATTTTTAAAAAAGAAACCACCAAATGTACTAACTACTGTGATTTTTATTAACAGTGGATAAAGGTGGAAGACCAAGAGTACTGTACTCGGGGGTGCATGAAAGTCTTTTACATTTTGTGGCGCAGTTCGGCACAAAGTGATAGGGCAGATTGGGTGTGGACCATCATGCCAGACAACTCTTATCACTTTGTGCCACCCAGCGCCACAAAATGTAACAGACTTTCATGCACCCTTGAGTACACCCATGTCTAATAAGTTTCCGTACCCCTTGGCAACCAGGCATAGCACCACTAGTTCAATACACTATTCACACAAAAGTTGAAATAAAAACTTAATTAAAAAGTATGTAAATCTAAGTTAATAAAATAATGTTTTTTTAAAATCTGATAATTTTAAGATAGAAATTGAAACCTAGAGAAAATCAAATGTATTGAATGTAAAATATTTAAGGTTTGATAACTTGGGTTTTTGTAAATTTTGCTGATTTTTTTCAGGTAATTAAAATTAAATCTGGTGAGGTGTAGGAGATACTAAGAAAGTTTATCCATGATATTTTCATACATATATACTAATATTCTAACTGTGGCTTTTATAGATTTAAAATATATAGGATATCTGAAATAGACTATATTACTTCAACCTTTAATATTTACTACTTTCATAAAACAATATCATATTAAATTAATTATATAAGAATCATATTCTAGTCATACTAGTAATACTTTATCAGAGAGGATAGAAAGTTTAAGTAATATGCCATACTGTTACTATAAGAAAATAGGACAAAATATAAAATTATATTAAACTCTAACTAGTAAATTGGGTAGGCTATATGTAAATACTACAACTAGTACCTAGTAAAGCTTGACATTTACTTAGTATAATCAGTATAAAAGTTAATTTTTGAAATAATTTTCCAAAGAATAGAATATGGTGTATGAAGTGATATATTTTAAACAAAGTTTATGATATCTAAATTGGACTATTAAGCCTGAATATGATAACAGCTATTGGTAAATTCTAACATTCTCAAGCATTTATATACAGCTGGATAGGTTATACTTGTTTTGACAAACATCTTTGTCATTGTTCCTACATTAATTGTAATTACATTTCGTAGTAGGTAGTTTATGTTTACTTTCCTATATTATATCAACCTTGTGTGCAAATAATATACCTTAATCTTCAACTGCTACCCAAATAACTCTTTTAAGATATACTTCAATTTCAGTTTCTAGATATATAAGATAGATTTGTTGTTGGTCTTCTTAAGAGAATCTGTGTTTTTCTATCTAAAATAAGACTAAAAAATATCCCTTATAACTTACTAGTTCACAGACAACATTTTATATCTATTAGTTTTCTTTTTTTTACCAGAATCATGTTTGCATACAGTAAATTCTATTTATACTTTATTTTTACTTCTCACAACTTTTTTTATAACTGAGAGAGAAATATTGAGAAGATAGTAGGTGTTTCTTTTGGTTGCTATGGAGGGGTATGGAAACTTATTAGACATGGGTGTACAGCGACAGAGGGTATTAATATCATATATTTATCCTAGATGCACCTAACCGGTATATATCTAGCTAAAACAAACAATCAAAACAATCAAAACAAATAAAACAAAAATAAAAATAATCAAATAAAACCACCACCTCCATCATCATTTATACCCATCGCAGCAAACACCAACAATTTATCTGCATCGTCATCACCAACAGCATCATATTCTGTCAAAAACTTCGTCCACACGGCATGCCTGCATCCTGAGTTCTTAGCAACCGGTATGTGCCTGGACATCCAGGATTTCCGGTCGCAATACATGCCAGTACATCCCGGGCAATGTACCTTACCAGTATCTGGGGAGGCCACTGGTGTCCACCACATAGCAGCCAGCTTGATCTTCTCAGCCGGATCGAAACATTTCCAAAGTAACTTTATGCCATGCCAGAAACGTGTCTGACCAATCTGACAACAAGGGTGTGTCGCCAAAAAATGTGTGTATCTTGCATTCTTACTCCAAATGCCCGCCGAACACACTGGGCATGATGTACAGTCTTCAGGCATAAAGTACAACTGGCGTGCCAGGTTGACAGCAGGCAGGGGGCACAGAGTCTCCAAGTGGACCACTCCGCAGTCATCGCATTTATATGTCGGCGAAGCCAGATCACACATGATGTATCAACCTTTCTGGATGATACACACTATAGCGTCGAATGGGTTACAGTAGGACAGATGAATGTTACCGTTTTGGGCGGTGTTTGAAGGAATATCAAGCCCAAGCATGTCATGGAGTCATATTCACCTGATCCACCACTGAACCTTCTTGTTGTCATACAGGCATCCCGCAGCGGGTCTGCCATCCAGGTATCGTGTGGATAATATCCAGTGGTGTGTGTCTTCCTTGTCGATGCAACCATTGTGACTGGTCATCCCAGTACCAGACCTTATGCGAAACAAAGCATAAAAGTCAAGCCTCAACATCGTACAAGGATGCCGATAGTTCGAGCGGGCTGTGCCATAGTATGAGTGTCCCTCAGCTGTATGCCACAACCTCCAGGATGCCATCCTATTCTCGTGTATCTTCTCATATGAGCAGAACCCAAAATCCACGTATGCGAATCTTCCAGGTTCCAAGTCCAAATCACATGCCCGTTGTGCAAGCCGGTCCGTGATGTCATTACCAAGTATGCCCATATGGCCAGGGATCCACCTGAGTGTAACCGACGAGAATTCTGATATCAGTGGGGCAAACACATGCCATATCCCACTCAACTTTCCAGCAGTTTGCATGTCACTCAGAGCCTTAATTGCCATCTGACTGTCCGATCACACCACCACATCCTTGTACAGCAGAGCCAGCATATCCAGTAGTACAGACAAGATGGCAAAGAGCTCACAGGAATTAATGTCCCAGTTGACAGGAAGACCAGCAAAACCTTTCCGTAGTTCCACCGATCCTCTGTACGCCACCCAGGCACAACCTCAACCAGTATCTTTATTGCTCCCATCAACAAACCCAACAATCATCGATATCAGGGCAAGTTCCGCGATAGCAGTCAGGCCCTCCTCCTTGTCAGACACCATGTCCGGGGAAATGAAACAAGTAGAGATTGTGGATAACACCTGGTCTGAAGACATGCGTGCGGGAACCATCCTGGCAGAGCACCAATCATTCCTCAGCGAGCCGTGCCAAGGGAATTCCGAACAGTAACCGTAATTCAGAAAGCGTTGTGCACACCGTCCCTTGTAATATGCCGCCCTAATGTGTTTCGGTAGGATGCCACACTCTGAGTGAAGAATGTTATTGGCCAACATAAAGGGCAACGAGAACAATGACCGCAAACAATCGTGTACGTGAATGCTGATCCTGTTAACCGGACACGGAAATCTCGCCACAAACTCAAGACAGTACTCGACGAGGGGAAGGTATGCCCCCTGCACCAGCCTCATCACCTCCCATGCCCCAATGCCACCAACTACACTGAACCTCTGGGCAATTGCCCCAATCCTTCCTCGTACCTCCAGCCCTCCCTGAGTCCAGTATTTAACATAATTGTCCATAGAACCATCCCTACCAAACCTAAAACCCAAACCCTGTAAATTATCAACAAAGGAAACATCAGCCCCATCAAGCCTACATGAACCCCAATCCCCATCACCAAATCCAATCCATTCCGTCTTTAACCCACTAAAAGACATTCCATGATCCACAGCCACAATCCTACAGTCCACAAATGACTCCTCCACCTGTCCTTTCACCATCCCACAAGTATCGCCTGCCACGGCAATAACTCCTTCAAGCTAACTCACGGGAACTGATGCATCAGCAAAAAAAGGGTTTGATCCAGACAGATAGGCATTGCGTCCGGACGCAGGAAATCCGTCTGTAGCTTCCTGTCCGCCCAGTCCGCCCTCAGATGGCCTCAGCACAATGGTTGCATCCTAGTCCGTTGGGTGCAATACAACCCGCATCCTGTCCACCCAGTGCACCTGGATGGTCCATTTCACACCCTAATCTCTCGAAGAAACCCAAGGTAAGTGACCCATAGGGCTCTGCATTGGGGAACTCTCCCTGCCCCTAATGGCCTCTACTTACAATGGACTACTTTATCACCAGGTAAAGGCTGTTCAGACGAAAGAGGATCTAAACATAGGATGACTGACCATCTATTGTCCCGGTAACGACCCAAAACATACCCCTTATTTGATCACTGCTAACAACTCTCGCAAAAGCTGTCTAAGTTCTTTCCACCTCATATCAGGCTTTGTGAGTGAATCAGTTGAACTATTGAATATTATAAACCTTCGGAGAAGGGCATGCTCTTCCATCGAGGTTGACACTATTCATGAGTCCTAAGCGAGCAGATTCCATTCAGGCCCTTCCTGACTCTGGCGGATTGCAATGAGGCCCTGCAAGACTCTAGCGGATTGCAATCAGGTCCTGCCAGACTCTACCAGACATCGGCCAGTGCCCGGTGAGGTATCTGCCTTTTTCTTCCTGCTGACCTCTATAGCCATGCGGACGCTTCGAAACCTATACGATTCGATTCCCCTCGGCGAGCGGACTCCAATGAGACCCTTCCCGACTCTGGTGGACATCTGCCCCGTGAGATATCTGCCCTTTTCATCCTGCTGACCTCTATGGCGATGCGGACGCTTCGAACCCTATACCATTCGATTCCCCTCGACCGGCGGATTCCAACGCACCCTGTCCCGACGATGTCCGACCGCTGGTTGAAATGTTATCCAAACCTTTGTACTTGAGTTCCTGGGGCAAGTACTTTCAAATTGGCGGCTACTGGGTACTATAGGCATGCGGACACTTAGAGACCTATACCATTCGATTCCCCTCGGCGAGCGGATTTCAACGCACCCTGTCCCGACGCTGTCCGACCGCTGGTTGAAATGTTATCCAAACCTTTGTAATTGAGTTCCCCGGGCAAAAACTTTCAAATTGTTGGCTACTGGGTCCTACAGGCATGCGGACGCTTCGGGCCCTATACCATTCGATTCCCCTCGGCGAGCGGACCCCAATGAGACCCTTCCCAACTCTGGCGGACATCTGCCCGCGGAGGTATCTGCCTTTTTCATGCTGCTGACCTCTATAGCCATGCGGATCCTTCGAACCCTATACCATTCGATTCCCCTCGACCAGCCGATTCCAACGCACCCTATCCCGACGCTGTCCGACCACTGGATGAAATGTTATCCCAACCTTTGTACTTGAGTTCCCTGGGCAAGTACTTTCAAAATGGCAGCTACTGGGTGCTATAGGCATGCGGACACTTAGAGACCTATACCATTCGATTCCCCTCAGCGAGCAGACCCCAATGAGACCCTTCCCGACTCTGGCAGACATCTGCCCTCTGAGATATCTGCCTTTTCCATCATGCTGACCTCTATAGCCATGCGGACGCTTTGAAACCTATACCATTCGATTCCCCTCGACCGGCGGATTCCAACGCACCCTGCCCCGATGCTGTCCGACCACTAGCTGAATGGCTATGCATACCTTTGTTCTTAAGTTCCGCGGGCAAGTACTTTCAAAGTGTTGGCTACTGGGTGCTACAGGCATGCGGACGCTTCGAGACGTATACAATTCGATTCCCCTCAGCGAGCGGACTCCAATGAGACCCCTCCTGACTCTGGCGGACATCTGCCCGCTGAGGTATCTGCCTTCTTCATGCTGCTGACCTCTATAGCCATGCGGATGCTTTGAAGCCTATACCATTCGATTCCCCTCGACCAGCCGATTCCAACGCACCCTGTCCCGACGCTGTCCGACCGCTGGTTGAAATGTTAGTATCCAAACCTTTGTACTTGAGTTCTCCGGGCAAGTACTTTCAAATTGTCGGCTACTGGGTGCTACAGGCATGTGGCCACTCAGAGACCTATACCAGTCGATGCCCCTCCGCGAAGGGAATCCCACACACTCTGTCCGGACACTGTCCGACCCCTGGTTTAAGGGTTATCCATACTTTTGTACTTTTGTTCTCCTGGCAAGTACTTTCAAATTGTTAGCTACCGTGTGCTACAGTTTTCTAGACTAGTTTTTATAAAAATATTCCTATTTTAGTATCTAAATGACTCAAATAAGTAAACATGAGTAATACTGGATGGATCTTTCCGGACAATTTCGATATTCTCCACAGTTTTCACTAACTCATTCAAAGTCCTTGAAGGTAGAGTTGTTGACTTAGGAGGTATCCGATGATACCCAGTTACACCTGAGTACTTCCACTATTCGACTATCCTATATGGTTGCGTCCGGAGAATCTTTTTGCGTCCGGAGAACCTTTCTGCGTCAGGTACCTTCTGAGTCCTGGGTTGCGTCTGGTGGGTCCGGGCGGCATGGACACCTGTCCACCCGCACCCAATAAAAGACCACACACCCAGAACGCGAGTTTACGTTCCATGCACCTGGACCGCCGGACGCACAGGGAGCACGGGGTGCGTCCGGGTGTAACCTTTTTTTTTTGCTGATGTGTTAGTATCGACAGTGAGTATTGATGCCTTGGTCTGCATATATCTGCCACGTATATCCTGAATAAAAAGAGAGAGAGTGGGGATCCCTGCCAGTGGCGAATGCCCCTGCTAAGGTGAAACTCGTTAGAAATTCGACTGTTGAACTGGAATGTAACTGTATGTTGGAATGTCCCGACTCTCACCAAGTGTACAATAACTGTGGGGCAACCCCTAGTGACAAGGAAGCCTGCCATGAGGTCCATGTCAATCTTATCAAAGCCACCTTCAACGTCCATGGATAGAAGTGCCATATACATATCCCGATTGGCATGGAGGAACTTATATATCGTGGCCATAGCATCGTGCACATCTCTCTTACGTCTGCTCCCAAACTGAGTAGCCTCAAGGTCCACGTGTTTGGCAATCTCCAGCAGGATCATGCCCTCCGCCGCCTTAGCCATCACCGGGAAGAGGCGAATCATACGCCTTCCCTTGAGCATATCGTAATTGTTATCTGGTATCCATACCATGCGTCGGGACCGGATCGACCTGTGCCGCAAGATGTTCACAGATATCCTTGTGAGACCAGCATATATTGCCGTTGGCATCATCCATAGCCGGGAGTGTCCCGGGAGTGTCCAAGGTCTGAATATACTTGAATATCCAGGGGTCTTTAGCCGATAAAAGAACATGCTGCATCTTTTCATATTTGGCCTGAGCGATCGTGGCACGGTATATCTTTCTGACCAAGCGATAGTTGTGTACTGTGCCGCGGTCCCTAAGAGCAGCGCACCTCAACCGACATACATCATTACGTATGTTCTCCAGGTCATTATTCCACCAACCGCAAGAACTCCTCATCAGCAAAAAAAGGGTTTGCTCCGGAAGGATAGTCATTGCGTTCGGATGCAGGAAATCCGTCTGTAGCATCCTGTCCGCCCAGCCCACCCTCAGAGGGCCCCAGCACAATGGTTGCATCCTAGTCCCTTGGGTGCAATACAACCGGCATCCTGTCCGCCCAGTGCACCCAGATGGTCCATTTCACACCCTAATCTCCCAAAGAACACAAAGGTAAGCGACTCATAGGGGTCTGAATTTCGGAACTCTCCCTGTGCCAGATGGCCTCTACTTACAACGGACTACTTCATCACCAGGTAAAGACTGTGCCGACGAAAAAGAATCTTAACATAGGATGACTGACCATCTATCGTCCCGGTAACGACCGAAAACATACCGCTTATTTGATCAGTACTAATGTAATGTTTTCTTATCGGTTCTTGGTACACTGAGAACCTTTAAGAAACCGTCCCGGGTTGTGCACTTGAAATCCTAGCCAAAGTTTGGCCTAGGCGGATTGATCAAGTGGAGGCTCTGAAAGGTTGTTAGATAAAACCTTTTACTATATCGGTAAGGTCTTGAAGTGTTTGGCGGCTTCTCACTATCGTGGCAAACTGAAGAGGTAACTATCCAACCAAGTATATTAAAAACTCTGTCTGTCGAAGGCTGCTCTTTCTAAGTCTGAAGGATACAGCTTTTAACTACATGGCCAGCTTTTCCTAAAGCCTTACTCTTACGAGCACAGCTCGTATCCTAAAAGAACTATTGTATCAAATCAATACCATCAGACAATACATAAAACATTCAAGGTATCAAACGATCCCTTGAAACAAAACTTCACCAACCAGAGTATCAAATGATACTTCTGAAACATAATCAGGGAGAGGCACAACCTCGTATCCTGAAACCAAACATAAAACAAACTAGGTATCAAACGATACCTCCTGCATAACATAACAAGGCTACAGCCACAAGGCTGGTATCCTGAAACCAAACTAATCCTAAAGGAAATTCATCAGTAACCATAGTACCTGTACCGGTTACAACTAAGAAGACAGACACAAGGTTTCTAAGTTCTTTCACACCTCGCAGCAGGCTTCATCACGAGTCATGATCGAATGAATGGAACTATTGAATATTATGAACCTTCGGAGAGGGTCAGGCATGTCGATCCAGGTTGACACTATTCATTACCCGTAAGCGAGCGGATTCCAATGAGACCCTTCCTGACTGTGGCGGACCTCTAACTGCAGACGTATCTCCCTTTCTCTCCCTGCTGATATTCATAGTTATGCGCACGCTTCGAAACCTACACCATTTGATTTCCCTTAACAGGCGGTGGATTCCAACGCACCCTGTCCCGAAGCTGTCTGACCGCTGGTTGAAGGGTTATTCATACTTTGGTATTTGAGTTCCCCGGGCAAGTACTGTCAAATTGTTGACTACTGGGTGCTACCGGCATCCGGACACTCCGAGACCTATTCCATTCAATTCCCCTCAGCGAGCGGAGTCCAATGAGACCCTTTCCAACTCTGGCAGATATCTACCGGCTGGGGTATCTCCCTCGTTCTCCGTGCTGACATCTATGGCGATGCGTATGCTTCAAAACCTACACTGTTCGATTCCCCTCGACCAGTGGATTCCAACGCAGGCTGTCCCGACGCTTGCCGACCACTGGCTGAAGGGCTATCGATACTTTTGTACTTTAGTTCCCTGGGCCAGTACTTTCAAATTGTTAGCTACTCGGTGCTACAGGCATGCAGACGCTTCGAGAACTATACCATTCGATTCCCCTTGGTGAGTGGACTCTAATGAGTCCCTTTCCGACTGTGGCAGATATCTGCCCCATGAGATATCTGCCTTTTTCATCCTGCTAACCTCTATCGCCAGGGGGACGCTTCTAAACCTACACCATTCGATTCCCCTCAACCAGCGGATTCCAACACAGCCTGTCCCAATACTATCCGACCGCTGGTTGAAGGGTTATTGATACTTTTGTACTTGAGTTCCCCGGGCAAGTACTTTCACATTGTTGGCTACTAAGTGTACAGGTATGCAGATACTTCGAGACGTATACCATGCAATTCCCATCGGCGAGCGGACTCCAATGAGACACTTCGAAACCTATACCATTCAATCACCCTTGGCGAGCCGACTCCAATGAGACCCTTCCTGGCTCTGGCAGACATCTGCCCACCGGGGTATCTCTCTTTTTCTCCCTGCTGACCTCGACAGCCATGTGGACTCTTCGAAACCTATACCATTTGATTCCCCTCAGTGAGCGGACTCCAATGAGACCTTTCCCGACTCTGGCAGACATCTGCCCTCTGAGGTATCTGTCCTTTTCTCCCTGCAAACCTCTATAGCTATGTGGACGCTTTGAAGCCTATACCATTCGATTCCCCTCAACCGGCGGATTCCAATACACCATGTCCCGATGCTGTCCCACCGCTGACTGAAGAGCTATCTATACCCTAGTACTTCTATTCCCCTGATTTGTACCTTTCGACAGATAGCTTTTAAGAAGTAGAAGCCCGCTCGTGTTTTCCAGACTAGCTTTAATAAATAAATTCCTATTCTAGTATCTAAATGACTTAAAGAAGTAACCATGTGTAATACTGGGTTGACCTTTGCTGACAATCTCCCCCAGTATTTGGGTATTTGCCACAGCTTTCTCTCACTTATTCAAAGTGCTCAAAGGTAAAGTTGTTTACTTAGGAGGTATCTGATGATAGCTAGTTACACCTGAGTACTTCCACTATTCTACTATGGCATTGGGTTGCGTCCTGAGAACCTCTCTGCATCCGGAGAACCACCCTGGGTCTGGTCCATTTCGACACCCTGGTTGCATCTGGGGCGCCCGAGTGGCATAGATCCGTGTCCACCAGCATCCAGTAAACGACCGCACACGCAGGACTCGCGTTTACGTTCTATGCACTTAGACTTCCAGACGCACAGGGTGTACGGGGTGCATCCTGGTGCAACTTCTTTTTTTTGCTGATACTGCCATGATGCATACGATGGCGTGCATCTACCATATGTCTGGCCTCTTGCCATATATTGTCGTCAGAAGGGTCGATTCTCTGCAGGTCCAATCTAAAGATGTCCCATCTTGGCCTCTTGTATCCTGGTTTTGGAGTCGGGAGGCCGACGGTGTCCGAATCGAACTTGACAATCTGAGCGGCATGGGGCAAACCAGCCCGCTGCGAAACACGGTACTTGACAGGCGGCAATTTGAAGGCGCCTAGGTCAATGACAGAGATCCCGTCATGCTTGCGAACCGACAGGACTATAAGGTCCATACAACTCTGTATCCTGGCAACCATAGTCCCTTGTTGGTTATGACCTTCAACGTTCACAACTTGACCCCACCTGTCATGTCTAGCATTAAAGTCCCCAGCCAAAATATCGTATTCAACAAACGGCGCCAGTGCCAACTCAATACCAGCATTTCCAATACCAGGGCTTAAATAAATGCCATCAACTGTCCTCACCATACCCCTGGACATCACCCTCAATATCACACCGCGACCATCCGTCCACAGCAAATCAAACAACCCCTGAAAACACCCCCGAACATACACTTGCACATCACATTTCTCCAACCCAGAAACACAAACAAACTCCCCAACATTACCAACAACATAATCGCCACTACTATTCACAGGAGGATCAACAATAAAAATAATATCAACATCAGAAAAAACATCACACACAACTGAATGATTTCCTACGCTCACCTCAACGTTAATAACACACAGGTTAATAAACATTACCATGGACGGAGGGTATTGTTTCCACCAGCTTGCGAAATATCAGCCGGAACTGATGGCCATCTCGCAATACCTTTGCCTTTGTCTGTTTAAAATGTGAACGCCAGGGGCACAATCTATTCTATGTGGATAATACTGCGCATGTGCGAGGGTGGTTGCGAGGCACGCTTGGTAAGGAGTAGAGAGCAGATTTGGTAGGAGTTCTGGTTCTTAATTATTCCAAAACAGCTGGGCGGTACCAAGCATATTTATACAGAAGGGTGCGCTCATATGTATGAAAGAAATATAGGGAAAACTATGTAAGAAACATAAGTGCGAACAGCTTTGACCCTGAGATCCTGCCCAGTCATCCTAAACAATGTGAGTGAAACTATGAGGATGTGATGTGAATATTAGAAATACCATGACCAATAATAGTGCATAAGAGATGCATAAAATCCTTAACACCGTATAGAAAAGCACATGTTAAATCCCCAAATATTATCCCAAAACAATCAATAAAACACCATAATACATATCTTAGCCGTTGTAATGTAAGCAGTGTACCGGTAGAGCCAAAACACAAACTAAGTAAAAGAATACACTGTAGTGTTATGAAATGCACATAGGAAATATAACGGGATTTCAACATTGTCAAGACGAGAGACCATCACCTCAGTGTTGTGCCTTGCAGGGTTGTGATTTACCTCAGACCGTTTCATCACCTTTGTGAGTCCACGGCTAGAAACACTGTTATTGACCATAAGGGGGGCCACGGGGGTGCCTGGTCGACCTGCAGCTTCTCTCCTAAGACATCCACGGGACGAGTCACAAATCCCAACCACTGAAGTGTGGTCAGCAACCACTGGTGTTGCCGAACCTAACACAGGGGGAGAAGAGAGGGCTTCTTCAAGGGCAGCACATTCCTGGTAACCAGTAAAGTGCTCAACCAACTTGCACAGTAGGCAAATGCGTTGCACCTGTGAGCATGCTGATCTCTTCTTTCGGCAGGACAAGATAAGGCACAAATGCTCTGTGGTCAAGTGTTCCTTGGGGCAGAAGGTACAAACAAGTTTTGCCTTGCATTTACCAGGCCGATGTCCGACGATCTGGCATCTCGTACACACAATAGTGGGATTATTTACATACCAAAGGTGGCAGAAGGAGGGTATACTGGCAACCATAATCCTGTGCTGGGTAGCGGCCATCATTCGTTTGACCTCCTCAGTCATTTCAAGAACAAGGATAAGGTCAGCATTATTTGCCTTACGTTCTTTGAGTTTGTTTAGCCTACCCGCCTAAGAGGGACGAGCCGCTACCACAATACTGAATCAGCAAAAAAAAGAAGTTGCACCGGGATGCACCACGTACACCCTGTGCATCTGGAGGTCCAGGCGCATAGAACTGAAAGTTAAGTCGTGGGTGTGCGGTCTTTTACTGGGTGCTGGTGGACAGGGATCTATGCCACCCGGACGCCCGAGATGCAACCAGGGTGTCGGAATGCACCAGACACAAAGTGGTTCTTCGGATGCAGAGAGGTTCTCAGGACGCAACCCAATGCCATAGTAGAATAGTGGAAGTACTCAGGTGTAACTAGCTATCATCAGATACCTCCTAAGTCAACAACTCTACCTTTGAGCACTTTGAATAAGTTAGAGAAAGCTGTGGCAAATACCAAAATTATTACCCTAGCGGGAATAGCTTGCATAATTATGCGCGAGGTATATGCCACCATAGGGGAGAGCATATATCCAAACCCAAGCTTCCTGAGTAATGGACTTCCCGGAGGCATCTGGGAGACTACTCAGGAACCTCAAAGAGTTCACGTTTCAAGATATGGCTAACTGATTGGAACGATGAATAGAGAACCAGTTCTCTACTCTTACTAATGCATACGCATTATGCATTGATAGATGAATATCAGACATCAGCAAAAATTATTATATGCGTCCTGAGCGTCCCGTGCATCGGACGCTCAGGACGCTCAGAACGTTAACCGTTACTCTGGACACGACATCGGCCGGACGTCACGTCCGGACGCCATTCCCTATCTACCCCTGCGTCCTCGACGTCCCGACGACGTCCACCACCAAGCCCATGCGTCCAGATGCCCTCAGACCCTAAGCTCTCCCGCATCCCGAC
>Ga0307517_10000817_pt1 | contig 53605 bp, 38 predicted proteins | sample 23_EM_MG_FD_194515 | JGI IMG/M metagenome (GOLD analysis project Ga0307517, IMG submission 194515) | Populus trichocarpa ectomycorrhiza microbial communities from riparian zone in the Pacific Northwest, United States - 23_EM | ecosystem: Host-associated > Plants > Roots > Unclassified | place... | reverse complement strand
GGGACACCCTCAGATTAAATAGCAGTTCGGGAGATTCTCTGAGTTGAGCTGGGCAAGTTCTCAGGGTCAAACAGTGTTCGCACTATGTTCTGACGAACTGAATTGTTAAGAAGATACTTCTTAACTGGAGAAGTCGAAGTAGCATGAACATTAGGATAAATAGTAGGCCTCTCCCCCGGTGGTTGAAGAATCATCAAGCAACGGAGAAGAGACCTTAACAATATAACAAGTTAGCGAGTTATATTCTAACTCTTTAATATTTGACTACTCTTTATTACTTTACCTTTATCAAACAATTACCAACGAGCCTTCCTGACTATTAATCCGTTATCTCAAATATCCTCGGCCTAGTTAGCTCGGAATCCTACCGTGTTAGCTACCCCGTAACAGATAGTAAAATAGGCATATATTTATTAAAGCTAGTCTAGAAAACAGTAGCACTCGGTAGCTAACAATTTGAAAGTACTTACCCGGGGAACTCAAGTACAAAGGTTGCGATAGCATTTGAACCAGCGGTCAGACAGCGTCGGGACAGGGTGCGTTGGAATCCGCCGGTCGAGGGAAATCGAGTGGTATAGGTTTCGAAGCGTCCGCATGGCTATAGAGGTCAGCAGAATGAAAAAGGTAGATACCTCAGCGGGCAGATGTCTGCCAGAGTCGGGAAGCGTCTCATTGGAGTCCGCTCGCCGAGGGGAATCGAATGGTATAGGTCTCTAAGTGTCCACATGCCTATAGCACTCAGTAGCCGCCAATTTGAAAGTACTTCCCCGGGGAACTCAAGTACAAAGGTTTCGATAACATTTCAACCAGCGGTCGGATAGCGTCGGGACAGGGTGCGTTGGAATCCGCCGGTCGAGGGGAATCGAGTGGTATAGGTTTTGAAGTGTTCACATGGCTATAGAGGTCAGCAGAATAAAAAAGGCAGATACCTCAGCGGGCAGATGGCCGCCAGAGTCGGGAAGGGTCTCATTGGAGTCTGCTCGCCGAGGGGAATCGAATGGTATAGGCCTCGAAGCGTCCGCATGCCTGTAGCACCCAGTAGCCAACAATTTGAAAGTACTTGCCCGGGGAACTCAAGTACAAAAGTATGCATAGCCATTCAGCCTGTGGTCGGACAGCGTCGGGACAGGGTGCGTTGGAATCCGCCGGTCGAGGGGAATCAAATGGTATAGGTTTCGAAGCGTCCGCATGGCTATAGAGGTCAGCAGGATGAAAAAGGCAGATGTCTCAGGGGGCAGATCTCCGTCAGAGTGGGGAAGGGTCTCATTGGAGTCCGCTCGCCAAGGGGAATCGAATGGTATAGGTTCCAAAGCGTCCGCATGGCTATAGAGGTTAGCAGGAAGAAAAAGGCAGATACCTCACCGGGCACTGGCCGATGTCCGCTAGAGTCTGCCAGGGGCTTATTGCAATCCGCTAAAGTCTGCCCGGGCCCCAGTGCAATCCGGTAGAGTCCGGAAGGGCCTCATTGGAATCCGCTACAGTCAGGAAAGGCCTCATTGGAATACGCTCCCTTAGCAGTAATAAATAGTGTCAACCTGGATGGATGAGCATGCCCCTCTCCGTAGGTTGATAATATTCAATAGGTCAACTCATTCAATCATGAAGCCTAATACAAGGTGGGAAGAACTTAGAAACCTTTTGCGAGAGTTGTTAGCAGTGATCAAATAAGGGGTATGTTTTGGGTCATGACCGGGACAATAGATGGTTAGTCATCCTATGTTTAGATCCTTTTTCGCCTGAACAGGCTTTACCCGGTGATAAAGTAGTCTGTAAGTAGAGGCCATCAGGGGCAGGGAGAGTTCCACAATGCAGAGCCCTATGGGTCGCTTACCCTGGGTTTCCTTGGGAGATTAGGGAGTGAAATGGACCATCCAGATGCACTGGGCGGACAGCATGCGGGTTGCATTGCACCCAACGGACTAGGATGCAACCATTGTGCTGGGGCCATCTGAGGGCGGGCTGGGCGGACAGGATACTCCAGATGGATTTCCTGCGTCCGGACGCAATGCCTATGCGTCTGGAGCAAACACTTTCTTTGCTGATGTACCTGTTTTATTGGATTTAAATCTGGTGAAACAGGAGGCCAGGTGAAGAAGTTACCCAGCATGTTGAGATTTTTTTATACCTCCGTCCTATATTTTGCTGTGTGTGGAGAGGCGTTGTCTTGCTGTAGGTAAACGTAGGCATCACGCTCTCGGCAGAGTTGAAGCCAGAATGGATGGAGATGTGGAGCTACTATACGCTCACAGTAGCCAAACTATTAATAGGTTTACCCTATTTCCGCTTATTTCATACAACTATTGGACCTTTTTGATTGCCAGAAATGCTCCCCCATACCTTGATATTTTGTAATTTTCGAAATTTTGGAAGTATATAGTTCTCGGTGAACTCCTTCTCAGGAGTTCGGGTAACCCAGGTGCTCCCAGAAAATTCACCTATGTTAAAGGCACACTCATCCGTCCATATGACCTTAAACTCATGAGAAATAAAACTCTTATAAGATTTGAACCGGGGGGTAAATACCTTAAACCAATTAGTTATGGTTCAATTATGAAAGGTATTTGCAAAGTGTAAGCGGGTAGTTTTAGTTTTGGCCAAGAGGAAAGCCTTGGCTCATGCAATTCGACGATGGAAATTTCTACTTACAATAAAGCGACGATGGCTACGCTCATTGGGCCTGATGCCAAGCTATTTGGCACTGAGAGTCAGTGGCTTGCAGCAATTCTCTAGGAAGGCTGTTGCACGAGCTATCAACTGGGTCCTATCTTACTGGGAAGGCGATAAGGTCTTCTAGTATGATATTCAGGAGGGGTATTGGGCTGGGCGCAGACAGCAAATACAGTAATAACAGGCACTTGAACAGTCTCTGCAATGCGCCGAAACGGCCATAGGGCCAAAGTACGAAGTGATCTGATTTTAGACTGGAGAGAAAGTCTGATTTGCATTGCAAAAATCTTAGAAGAGTTTGAAGTGCTTGAGACTCAGATAAAACTATCTAAAATACGCTGTTTTGCTAACACTTTATAGAAGATTTCTACCTTTCCATAAAGCTAATATTTTTCAGATTACCGGCAATTTTTTTCCCAAATGGCTATTTTCTATCATACACTTGAAGTTATCTAACATGGCTTTCAAACTCCTATATGGTTCAGATTGCGTGACTTGCTCCACATATCGTGAGGTTTATACTGGTTACAACCATCAACTAAAACACCATGGTGTGGCTCGACAAATTACTCTCTTACCCCATCTTGTTCAGTTTATTGTCCGCTCTTCCTCTCACTGTTCACTATCCTTTTTTAGTGTGTGCGATCGCTAAATGCCGGTCCCTTGTACCTTGTACCTGTGATCTCGTGTTGGTGTTTGTTCACCCGGGGCGTGCAGGGGCGTCTAGGAGAAAGGGATTAAGGATGAGTGGGTACTCTTTTCGGGTCTAGGAATCGGCCAGAAATGGAGCGATTCTGCCTGTTTTGGACGCATTTGCGGGAAGCCTGCACACATTGTACTGTACTTGACAAAATCAAAAGTCTACGGAAATCTTGGCGCCAAGATATTAGGACTGGCAGGGAAAGAAATGGCGAAGCGATGAGCGAAGAGAAAAGAACAGGACGATATAAGGTGTAGAATTAAAAGAAGATAGAAATGAAAGATAAGGAACTATCTAAAGTACAAATAATTCATGCTTGAAACTTGTTTCCCCTATTAGCGGCCATACACTAGATGATAATATCCGGCGACTTCACAATTTCATCCTCACATTTTGCGTGGACACTTGGCGCCAAGATTTCCGTAGACTTTTGATTTTGTCAAGTACTCGAGTACTCGCCTTCGAGTGAAACATCGCAAACCATTTCTGATCACATCTACTGTAGCCAATAGACACCTTTATTAGTGTCATGACAACGGAAGATTCCTGAGCCAGAGTCAAGATCAGTATCATCACCATTTCTCAGCTCTGAACCACCACACAGTTCATGCTGAGACCTTTTATCTCGGCAAAGCTGGTCCTCATGCTGTTGATATCAGATGCCGATATTAAACACCTTCCGGAACTAGGATAATAATAAGAGTCTTCTTTTCCTCTCCCAATCGCAGGGAAATGATTGCCTGTTGTAATTGCCCCCCGGGAGGCCTGGTATGAGACATGCCTGAAGCATAGCACTGGTACAGTAAGCGAGGTGAGAACTCTACTCGTACCTCAAGTGCTTAAACGGAAGACTAGATTTGGTCCACCGAGGGGAAGGAAAAGGGAGTACAAAACAATAGAAAAAAGTAAAGAAAGTGCAGTGCAAGCTGGAGCCAGAAAAGGAGAGAGGACCCCCGCTTCATCATGTCCTTCAAAGACTAACCGTTTTACTCTTCTCTCGCTGTGATGCCTCCGTTTATATGATTCTCACGATAACTGATGGATATTGCAGGGCATCAACAAAGCACATGCCCTTTGAGTTACGGGTTCAATTGCCGCTAACTCCTGACGCGCCACACCCAGGCGCGACGAACGGACGAGGCAGGAGTTTGACAGAAATTGAATTCTTTGACCACCCGACCAGCTAGCAAACTTCAACTCCCGACAATTGGGCTTTATATTTCCTCTCTCACCCTCTCATCTTCATCCTCATCATCACCACCATCACCATCATCATCATCATTACCGCCATCATCTCTTTACCCGTCTCTGCTCCGCCCAAGCATTTAAATTCCCCCCTTTTTCTCGGAAAGAATTATTCTGCATCCCCACCCCTCTGCTTTCCCAAACCATCGTGTTGTAGCTCTTTCACCAATCCATTTTATTGTATTGACCCTTATAAGTTCTCCCTTCTTGGCAGCTTGAACATCGCTTACTGGTTAGAGAAAAGGGGAAGGAAGAAGAGGAGAAAAAAAAGAAATTTTTTTACCGGCCCGATTTAGGAAACCCGCTTACCCCACCAGTGGGGATGTCTTATTCCGCTATTTCCCAGACGACTTCCTACCGTAGGAGGAGTAGTATTGCTTCCTCCATTTCCTCTGATGCCTCCTATCGGCCATCTCAACTACAATTCCTGAACATTGAAGCCTCCTCCCTTTCTCTCGACCCCGAATATCGACCCGCCCAAACGGAACATTCGCCAACCGATCGGGTGATGTCTATGGTCAAATCCAGCATTCGTTCGGGTACATCTTACGAAATGGTCGGTGATAGCTCGGATGAGGAGGGTGCTTTGACGGGCGGGGGGCAGGCTCAGGGGAACGATGCTACTGGGGATAGCAGAAGGGCTAATGGCGAGAGAGATAGTAGAGATATGAACAGGGAGGTGGACGAAAGTTTTAGTGGAATGGGCAGAGAGGGCAGCGTTGGCTCTGGAGTTCACGTGTTAAACTCCTCTCGTTCAAGATCCGATTCCACACCGCAAGGGGCCACTCCCTCATTCAACGGCGGCGACCAACGGACGGAATTAGAGATCGCGGAACATAACTTGAGACTTGAATTGCATTTGGATGGCCGTGCGGATATTGGTTCTCGGCAAGGGGGGGATGTCTCAGACCCTCAAACGGCTAGGGAGGCCCACCCCCCCTACCAACGCCATAGCCCAAGGGCGAGTCGTTCTTCCCATCAATTACCTCCTCTGCCAGTGTCCACAAGCATCCTGGATCCTGAAGATCAGGCCTTTGGCTTCACGTCGCCGGAGGACGTTCACCCAGCTTTTCGTCATTCACAGTCTTATCCGGAGCTTCCACCCCCTCCAAAGGTTGACCACGCAAGAGAGCAGCGCGAGTACAGGCCCGCAACATCTGCAACTAATATTGGTGATTTATTTGAGGATTTCGACGGAGTCCATTTTAATTTAGATCACCCGAGTAATCAGTTTTCGGTAGCACCTCCGCCACGCCCTCCGCAGCATAGACAACGTCCGAGTCAACACTCGATCCACCCAACCTCACCACATTCACATTCCAATTCCCAAGGTTCATCGAACCTGGTGTTCTACCCGGCTCCGGTTCCTGCAATGCTAAATCTTCCCCCTACGCTATCTAAGCCTAAACCAGCTGCAAATAATAGACATTCCCGCCATATTCCTGATAATGTCGACCTCACCAGTAACCGTCGTTCGGTGGCTTATCCCGGAACAGGAGCAACAGGTCCCACTCCGGACAAGGGCATGAGCCGTCGTTCGGCGGCTTATCCCGGAGAAGGAGCACCAGGTCCCACTCCCGACAAAGACATTCACCGTCGCTCGGTTGCCGCCTTGGATCAAGCTGCCAACCGCCGTTCAATAGCTAATCTCCCTCCAGCCCTGCGAGCTTCTCAATTCTTCGATACTCAAGCAATTCCCCAAATTGAAGTCAAAGAGGATTCCGCAGTTGCTACCCTTGATGGCATTCTCGATGCTTCGGCAAAGGCTCCTCCAGCTGCATTCACCGATCACCCGATTACCGGTGGGGCTGTGCCGTACAGACCGAACAAGAATAGATCTTCCATGCATCTTAGCAGTGGGCCGAACAACGATTATCGTAATAGTGTGGCTATAACTGTTAAGCTACATCCTGGAGAGAGCCCTAGGTCTTCTATGGAAGATGAAACCCACCAAGATGCTCGGAGCCATCTTAACCCCGAAACCAACGAGTATCACGATGCCGGTAATCAACGTCGGTACTCTGGGCTATCAGAGGACTTTGGACCACAGCCCGATTCGGATGGCCTGCCTACAACCTTACTCGCCGAGCTCGAATCTCGCAAAGCTCAACAACGGCTTCGAACTCGAACGGCGGCCAGTGCCTTTCCGGGCGGTATCCGTAGCACCCTTCTTCAGCTTGACGCCGTGGCACAAGTACAGAAGGAGGCAAGATCGAAGAAAAAGACCCACTTGGCATGGGAGGAGCATGGTGATGGGGATGAGGATGATGACCAAGATGCTGATGTCCCTCTTGGATTGCTCTACGCAGTAGCTCCTAGTGCACAGAAGCGTCGTGATGATGAGGTCCCGCTTGGCCTTCTGATGAAGAAAGAAATGGAAGATGCAGAACCACTTAGCAAACGCCGGGAACGTCTCCGAGGACAAAACGGACACGCAGCGCAACCTCAGCCAAAGATATTCCTTGACGTGCCCGGCCTAGGTGGGGGGTCAGAAGCTAGCGCAGCGGATGCACACGAGGAAGTTGAAGGAGAGACACTGAAAGACCGAATGAAACGTCTCAAGGAGAAAAAGGAGTTTGGTACTGGTAGCCTAGGGATGGAGTTTGCCAGTCCAAGCGAGGGAAATAGTTCTGCCGCCAAGCAAGAGCGGGCACCCCCGGTCGAGGAGGAAACCCTCGCTCAACGTAGGAGACGCTTACAGCAACAAGAAGCGACTAAGCGCGAGAGTTCGCTCCTGCAACAGGAAGTCCGTAATAGACGGAACATGATGGATCTCCTCCACCGTGCCAACAACCGCCCCCAAAGCCACTACTCCCAGGCGGGTGGCAACGCGGGGTATATGCAACCACAACCGCAAATGGGCGGGTTGATAGGTAGCCAGTACAATATGCAGATGGGCCGGGGAATGCCTATGCAGATGCCGATGCAAATGCCTGTGCCGATGAATATGGGCGGGACTGGGGAGGCTATTCTTGATCCTAAACAGCGGGAGGTGGTGGAGAGGTGGAGGGCTAGTGTTATGTAAATCGCGTTCATTATTTTCCCGTTATTGTCATTGTTAACCGGTTCTTTTTCTCTCTTGCCTTCTTTGTTTTTCATATCAATTATCGTTTGGATGCCAATGTTACACTCCTAGCCTTTGCTCGTTTTCTCTCTCCCTCCCGCCTGGCATGGCAGGCACGACAAATCCTTCCGTTGCGGTCGGTCTTTCTTTGGACGTGGTGCATAGCGTGGATGCAAATTCTTATATAAAGTGAGCTCATCAATTACTATCAATCGATCAAGTGCAATGCAATGCAAATCATAGATTGCCCTACCAGAAGGAAGGCGAAAACTTGACGAGCGACAAGCAAAATGAAAAAGTGTGCAAATGAAATTATTAGCAAGTCAAGCCAGTCCGCCAAACCCTCTTTCCTCTCCGTCCCAACTTTTCACAAGTGGGTCCTAACCCCTAGCTATACCTGCAGTCCACCAAGGTGTCATATATTAAAAATCGGAAACTACTCGTGCTGAATCAGAATGCAATCGGGCGATCACAGTATGTGGAAAGTATATTATGGGTCATCTTATAACAATACTTGTGCCATGCGGCGGGAGGTTCAAGGTCATACAGTACTCCAGGGACAGATTCCTTGAGAAAGAAACATCATTTCTTATTATCATAGGTTCTATTTTCGCTTTTTCATCATGCTAATAATATATCAAGACCTGGCTGCTCTGCGGGTTTTTGCGGGTTCTTGGTGTTGGGCTATCCGGGTCCAGGATACCCTAGTTTCCGGTTTTCAATTAGCCGTCAACATACAATAAATAAGACCTTGTGGCCGAGGGGTTAGGGCAACAGACAAGAAATCTGTTCCCTTCCGCAACAGACAAGAAATCTGTTTCCTTCCAGAGCAGAGGTTCAAATCCTGCTAATGTTTTTTGTTTCAATTTTTATTTTCCCATTGAGGGAAAGAAACCTAACCCTAGCGATAAGGATGGGTTGCACATGATAGTATATGTTATAATACTATTATAACTCTTACTTGTCCCGTCATTCAGCTAACTATTATCAAACCCGCTGTGTAGGAAAATCCCAGGCAGGCTTCCGATCGGCAATCTCCTTGTTAGTTGTCGCAAGCAACCCCCTTCGCCCTCGAGAAACCCCGTCGATGAACCCATCATCACCAGGCATTGTCAACTCCAAACGCACAGATCTTACGCTCCAAACGTACGGCAGCGCAAGAGACAGGGGGTATCATCTGAATCCCATGAGTATGCTCCCAGTTGTGCCTGAAATACGTGGCGTAGTCAGCTCTATTCTTGAGCAGGCTTCTGGTGACTTGATGAGACTTGCCGGGCGGCTCATGTTTGTGCTTTCTGGGAGGAACTCGGAATTTATGCTTCGGCGTTCTGCTGCTAGCATTTCTACGGCGAGGGAGGGAGGGTAGTGGGTTGCATGGCTAGTTACTGTTCCCTGGAAATCGAGGACGCAGCTTGCGGTGTAGTCCTCCTAGATGAATTCTTGATCTTTGCCGTCCCGTGATGGGAAGGTTCCTTACGCCCAGCTGTGTTCGTGGGGCTAGTATATTGAGCATATGGGGTCGTTCTTGCGGGGTTACGAACTAGGGCGCGTTAGTATGTATTGGTAGTGCTACCAATGGGGGATATCCTATTTATCATAGATTAGTCGAGGAACTCCTACCGCGGATGAGAGAGCTGCCGTAGCCTCCTCTACTCTCACTAGTTAGAAGTTGAATTCTGAATGTTCGAGTACCGCTGCTGGGTAAAAATGGGTGGCTGTAGTGGAAGCAGTAGCCGTCTGCTCTTTTCAGTGTATTACCCCCAGCACGTATTATCTACCTACTTTTCGGAGATGGAGGAAACGTGCTATGAGTCCCGTTACTGAAATCCGGGTCGACATCACTTGTAGAGTATTGGGATTAGGGAGGAATCCCTTCCGGACCAGATCGTGTAGGGCGAGTCTGCTCGTTTTTTTTGGAGACTTAGGGAACACCACTTTCAGCTCCCTCATGTAGACGTTCGTTAGGGTCGTGTCCTTGATGGTTTCTTTAGCTATGAAGCATGCGGCGGGGGTGTGTGCTGAGTATCTGCGAGTGACTATTCATGATTTAGGGGGCATAAAGGGGGTGAGGAGGGGAAGGAGGGAAGAGAGAGGGAGGTACACCTTTCTACTATAATGCATTGAGCTCAGAGCACTCTACCCACTCGTGTCCTTCCCGGTATCACTAGCGGCCGCGTTCTGGATGGATAGTGCTCGGTGAGGTTGTAGGGTGGGTGTTCTATGCATCTCGGACTCCATCGGTGAAACTTAATACCCGTCGCCAAGTTCGTCTCGCGGTTGTCTAGATATCTCTTGTAACCGTGGACGTAACACTCTTAGTCGTGCTCCTCATCTCCATCCCACCCTTCACACTCCCGGCCGTAGTAACTTCAATGATGTTTCGTGAATGATCCAAGAGTCCAAATGAGCAGGGGCATTAGCCTGCCAAGTTTAAACTGGGAACTAAACACCCACCCGCAAATTCCCGAGATACTAGCTGTTGGTAGGATGCTACGGAGGCGGGAAGATGGTAAAAACATGTGGGATATCCACCGCCTGAGTCATCTAAATCGATCACTCGGAGACCCTGGTGGGAAGACCGTCATGGTATATGGAATACCGGGGCAATATCCGGTTCTTGACGTGTGTTAATCAACTCGGAAGGAGGGAGAGAAGGGATCGAGAACAAGAATCTGTGGATACCCGCATCCGCCAGTTGGAATGCGGACCGTTCCTAGTATAATATGGACCCACCGCCGCCCACCCTACTTGCCGAAGCCCCGGCTCTCTGCCACCATATGCCATCGGTCAGAATACCATGCCCCGCACTTGGCAGAAAACTTCACTTCTGTCGCTGGGAAATCCTCGGATTTTGCAAGTCCCAGCCGCCCAAAAGTGTGAAAACCCCAATAGTCTGGCCCTTATGGGAAGGTGGGAAATAATTGATCTTAGGTCACATAACTTGGTCCCGTAAGCGATATTCAGGAGATCCATTAGCAGTTCTGCCGGATTCGGTGTACGTGATAAGACAGGAGGGAAGAAGCCGAGAAAGCATCAACCATGTATTTCCGAAAATCCCTCGGCTTGGGGAAGCGGTACACCATGTCATGGGGAACTTGGGTGAACAGTAGTATAGCAGCCATGCCTGACTAGTGTTCTGGTATTTCGCTTTGAGGAATGTTGTACTGGCGTTCATCTTTGGAAAGCATTATTATGGCACTTTTTTTCTCTAGGGTTGTATAGCATTCTGCCCGCAGGTCTGCGGTGGGAAAAGCTCCCCTTTCTCAATATTAGTCTCAACTTGAGGGAGTGACTTTCGATGGAGCTTGCCTCTCTAGTGTTGCGGTGAAGAGGGCCGGTGCTGTACCATACTGCTCGGTCTAGCTTTTGTAGGACTCTTTTTTCACACCGTCAAGAATATTGGTTGCATAATTCATAGGATCTCACACCCCCGCGGTCGCTGTCGATTTTTCCAAAGATCCTGCTCCTTGGGGTGTTTATGATAAATATTACTCTAGAATGGGTTCGCTCTTGCCCTCCAGACCCGTAAAAACGATTCCCCTGTTGTAGTAAAAATTGTTTCCTGGTTTCCTGATGGGTGGGTGCGGTAGGATCAGCACTCTTGGATAAACCTTATGCAGGAACTGTAGCCCCCCTCGGGTGCCTTCTTGATAGGGTTAGTATATTAGGCGAATTTGCGGGGAAAGTTTGTACCACTGTTGATCTTAACTTATATTATAACTTAGCCTCGATTGGATTCGCAGTAACGTATGGTACTGTACAGTACTCGTGGCTCTCGGCAATATTCCCAAACTTCTGGTACTCGTACTGTACATATTCAGGAACACCGAGACATCAGTAATCTAGGCTGGTAACCTCAGACGGGCTCCGGCACGAGTGGCCCCCACGATTATGTATCGTTGAAAAAGCTGGGAGAAGCCAATAGATATGGTAGAGAAAGTTGTATAAGTTAAAAGGTAGGCTTTTTAGATGGGTTACTATAGATTCCCCACGCCTATTTGACACCTCTAGTACTCGGGGAGGTCGTTCAAGACTGGAGATCACCACTGTCTCTGTGGAGGATCGTATGGAATCCGGGGAGGAGGTTTTCCAGGCTTCAATAACTCTCCCAAATACTTGGAAAGGTTCATCCCAAACATCGGTGAGTCCAAACGTCCGGGTGCCAAGGGAAAGCCGAACGGAGGGGGGCCTAGATGTCCAGGTAAATGGCAATAATTCAAAAACAAATGGTAGGGTGGTCTGATTTCCATCAAGGCACTCTATTAGCTCCAGTATCATACGTTAATCTCGAGGAATCCTGCTGTGTCCGGGCGAAATATTAGGATGGGGCATTTCTTGAAGCCACCACATGCATTAATAGTTGCTATAATAGTAATAACCATGCAGCATCTTTGGGGTGAACGGGCTTTCCGACATACCACCTGTTGGTACCGCCTACCCTGACGGAGACCCTCTTTCTAAAGCTTTAAAGGATCTAATTGGTGTCGACAGGTGATTTTTGCCTTGTTCTAACAACTAAGCTAGCAGGTCCCAAAGCCCTATGTTCAGTTTTGCTCTTCTGTGCGGCATATCATCCAGGAAGGACCCAGCTATGTAATAAGGAGGTCGGGAAACTCTGGAGCGTCGGAGGACAAGCAGGTCTCATCCGGTTGCATTGCCAACTCGACCCCCGAAGGGCATTCCTGAATATCTGCCCAGCGCTATGACCAAGCGGGTTAGCCAGGGGCTCCCGTAGTAACCTTTTTCTCAGGCCGTGTTGTAAATATTCATTGGGAATCACTCGGGGCCCACCTTTGCGCACACCCTTCTAGTTTATCTAGTCTCAATTTCTAGTGACCTTAAAAGTAGCAAGTGTAGAAATAGTAAAGGAATAAAACGGATTGGGGGGCATCCTGGAGGTATCTGGAGGGCGATCACCCTATATATACCCTTGGGGAAAGCGGTGCGCCCATATATGCGAATCCTTGATTTTGTGCCCATCGCCGGTAGCGTCGCCGCTCAAGTCGGCATGTCCCCCTGTTGTACTTGTCAGATTCAAAAGTATTAGGAAATATTCAGCAAACTTGGCGCCAATGTCACCGAATGTATTTCCCAATACTTTTGAATCCGGCAAGTACTAATTTGGGGATCCGTTGACTTCAAAGGACTAGACTCTGTATCCTAACAAATTTAGAGCTTTCGGTAACTGTTCGCGTTTAAGATCTAACTATAGTTCTAATCTTATTCCATGGGCATCAGGAAGGGCATTTTTGCGGTGAACTAGAATCAAGCTATGATACTAGCGACCAGCAAGCAGAAATGTAGTACGTTCTAAGCTCTATCAATTGGTCAAAACAGGAACAGTGATTTGGTATTCTAGAATACAATTAACCTAAGTTATAACTTAATGCTGAGGCTTTTATAATCCAACCCCACCGCCAACAACGTCAACACAAGTATGTAAAATGTAAGCACACCCACAGCAAGTACCCTCCCGCACTCCAAGGTATTGATCGAAATATTAACCAACCCCGTCAAAAGATTCGCCTATGAACCATTAGAATCTCACAGTCCAGGAACCCGCAAGGATAACTCACCACTAAGAAAATTGCCAATCCGTTCCTGTTGAATGCTTCTAAGACTTTAGGCACAGCAACGCTATACTCAGTCCCGTAGAAATATCCCCTTTCAGCAAGATAAAAGGCTGATATTTGCGCGGTGTTGAATGAGGCAACCCAGAGGATATATGGGAGGTTTGCTAAACGTCTGGAGACGGCAATGTCGAAGCCCCAGCGCTCTTTGGTAATCATGAACGACACCGTCCAAAAGAGACTCCACCCCGTGAGCTTCTTCAAAAGACCAAAGCGCTGAGATTGGGTGTCTCGGGGAAGGGCATACATCCCAGTGGCCATCCCTGCCAGGAAGATAGAGAGGTACCCGGCGAAACTGCTAATTCCTTCTTTGTTTTGCGATATCAAGCCGTATTTGTTCCTGTCTCCGACAAGGACAAACGCCTTCAGTCCGGTCATCTCAAGAACAGCCTGATACCCGACCGCAGTCACCAGACTCAGGAGGGTATACACAAAAGTAGGACTAATCCCCATTTTAGAGGCCGCGGGCGAAACCGACTCAAAAATGGCCAACAATGGCGGCAAGAACCCAAGCGTGAAAAAGAAGTTCCAATGAACCCCGTACTCGGTAATGTGCTCGGCGTAATCCACACCCTTGACCATAATCAACCTAACGATCCCTAGCACTAGCAACGGCAACGACGCTCTCATGGCACTCTTCAGCCTCACTCCTAATGGTTCCGAAGTGCGCTTCTCAAGGTAGCTTCTAATTACCGACTTCGCGCTCATCATCCCACCAGAAAAGACAAACGACCCAACACCAATATCCATCAACGAAGTGCCCCAGTTCTCCACTTTTGCGAACCTTCGCGGGAAGACTCTGAAGTCCACCGCTAAGATTGCGCAACATGTGACTACCATCATGCTGCCTCTATACACCGTCAAGAATGCCTTTTTGGGAAAATTCGGTGTTGAGTTGGCTCCCTTCTCGACATTTTGCGACTTTGGCTTCGCCGGACGCTTTGTGTTTCGCGGTTGGCTGAGGTGTAATAGGATTGCCGGGGATAGGATAAGTAGGTTTAATAACAGCGGAAAGGACGAGTATAATGTTATAGAGAACAATATCGCTACAGCGCTCAGTAGGAAATCGGCGACGAATTGTAGTGGTCCATAAGATTTAAAAAATCCTAACCGTGTTTGCAGCGCAGCATAGAGGATATACGTTGCCTATAAATTAGATAACTGCCATTAGCCAAGACACAAGCTGCACGAGGCCGTCAGGGGGGATTACTGGCGCAACCGCTGTCACGAGGTTTATTTCATTGATTGTTCCGCCGGTAAGGTTTGAGACGAAGTCTTGCTTTAGGTTCTTGAGGGATTGCGCCATTGTTGAGTCCTCGAGACATCAGGGTGAGCAAGCTAGCGAATTTATCTAGCTTACTGGCTAGTTTGTGCAGAGTGGCCTTTTGAAGTGGACAGTTGTGAAGTTTGGTTACCCGGATGATGAGAGATAGGTGGCCGGAAAACCTAACCCTATTTATCTGATACCATAAAAAAACTCCACTAATTAGAGGGATTTCGGAGCAAGAAATTTGGTTAGTTCTAGCTTGTTGCGACGGCAACGGGTCACAGGTTAGGGCTCAGGTCTCACTTAAGAGATCACGTACGCTTAAAGTTCGGTTAGCTAAGCTAGGAGATGCCGAATTTTTTTGGTGAGGTAAACATTGGCAGCGTGCCCTAACCCATGTTGCAAAAAGCAAACATCACAGCTAACTCTTGCAGAACCTCCGAAATCCCTATTTTTCAAGTTCGCTTGTTGCAATGGTAAACACTGTTGTCACAGCGATAGCGATCCCTAACTTTGTGCTCCGAAATCCCTCTATTGAACCGTTGTGGGGTGGTCTATTGGCTTGACCTGGGGGGATGGTTTTTCGACCGAGCTGCCTGGCGCCCCAAATATCGCTCTGTGACTGACTTGATAAACCTGAGGAAGGAGAAAGAAAAATTAAATAGATCCAAAGAGGTGCAGCGTAACAGACAAGAAGCGAGCAAAACGAGGTGAAGCCGAACCCAATTGAGTTGACGGTGGTTGTGATTGCACTTGTCTAAGTTAAGAAAACATGAGGGACGCCTTTTGTGCAGAAATTCTGCGCTCCAAGCTGTTTACTAGAGTATGATATGTTTTTCCAGTCGTCCCAAAACGGCCATGAGACTGCTAACCACCCTATCAAATCACCCTAGCCCTTCACTGCGTGCTATGAGGTCCAAAATTCCCTCCTTTAGAGAGGGGGCAAAAAGCACTGACCTCACTGAGAGAGGAAAGCCTAACCACATAGCACACGGTTGAACGGTTCAATTACAATATTCGAGTTTCCACCGTATGATACTGGAAGAACGATACCGGGCCGGGGAAGAGAAGGGAGCTGCTAGGTAAGCTTTACTTACTGGCAGTTACCAATAGGGAATATAGGCAATCGGCGCTCCCGTACACGGTCAGATGGGTATCCGTGTTCCTTTTGGTCGAAGGTCCACGCTCAGGACGTATTCGCACAAGGGGAAGAACAGGAAGGAAGGAAAAAGAGAAAAAATCAATTAACGCCGTAGCCGTGCTCGTGCCCACTTCCTCCTTCTCTCCAGGGAGGATCTCCTTCGTCGTCTGCTCCCGTCTTTGTTTCCTCTTGGGGGCGGGTGAGAAACCGCCATTATCCACAATACCCCCCCCCCCCCCCACAAACACTTCTGACGACAGCTACCTGATTTAAATAAAATAATAACTACTACTACGACATATAGGTGAATGTATTGGCAAAGGCCCATAAGCTCCCATCCCCCATAGTACTAGTATCAATCATTCTTCGTCACTCGGTAGCCAGATAAATCACCCATTGCCTAGCGCAAAGATCTCGGGTCAGTATTGGAATGGGCTGTTTGGAGAGTTTGAAAATAAAGCTACCAGAAACCAGTTATTCACCCTTCCCAATAAATCCCTTTCCCATTGTTCCACCTTTCTTGATCTTCCAAGTTTACCGCGGGCCTCTTGCGTTGGTAGGCATTTCTAGCTCAAAATAATTGACCCAGTATCGAATCTCTCTTACTCCCCTCCTACCTACCATCTATTGCACGGCGCCGCCAATGAGTCTAAGTTTACAAGGGCATAAGCCGGAAAGAGATGAATGGGCAAAAGGGGGACCATAGCCTACCAGAACAGACCTGATTCAAATCGATTACTGCTTCAACATCCCAACCCAGTAATTTCTCTAACAACCATAGAAGGATTTTATGGCGCTCGAACCCTGCGGCTTTTATACGTGATACTTTACGAATACTCTTAGACGCAAGGGGAGGGCAAGCTGGCAATCAAGGACTCGACCTCCAGGTGCGGTGGTGATGATGGGTGTACTATTATAGGGAATAGCTGCGGACTCTGGGTTCAGCTAACGCGCGGGTTGGGGGCCGTGTTCGGGGCCCGAGTGCTCGGAACAATGGCGGCGAGGATGTCTCAAGTACTCGAGTATCGTACTGAAATTCAAGACATGAAGTGATCTTTCTGGCTTAGGGCTAGTCCTATCTTCCCCTGCTGCCAGCCAAATTAAGACTCATAGATCTTCACTCGACCATAGCAAACAGCCCTCGGAGTCCGTACAAGTATGTCTGTAATGCGCACGCCTATGGGACCCCTCTCAGCCAACCAAAGTCCATTGTGCATAGGTTAAAGCTTCAGGACTAACCCGCAAGGCAGTCTGGAGCTGGTCCGCGGCAATGCTTGATAAGAGGGTGCCGCTCCAGCTTAGAATCAGAAACCGGGCCCCAGCAGGGCGCAAAATCTTCTGATCCTCCAGTATCATGTTCCGGTGATCCCCTGCTGTACTAGTACAGTGTGAACACTGAACTCTCCAGGGCACCCTGGCCACCAAACTCGGAATTAGTACTAACCTACCACAGCAAACTGCGCCAAGCTCCTGGAAAACCAAACAATGGAGACAGCTCCCAGCGCTATTGGAATCATCCTGCCTGCCGGTACCTCCTTAATACATTTCCCCCTAAACTGAACCCCGAGAAGTGTTTAGGAAATCTGAAACTCTGGGTTGACCACTGGTTTTGCATAGTTACAGTCGGTGATAACACAAGTCACTAAGTTAGTTACCACGCCGAAACGCAACACTCCGGAGAAAATTAATTTTTCCGTAAGGCGGGTTATCCGGGGTTGTGGTACTCGAGTACTCGTACATGTAGCTCACTCGTGTAACTACGGGCTAATTTCAAATTCTTGCAGCGGAAGGGAACGGGGCGTTGAATCCTGCAGGAAGATCTCGCAAGTAGGACAATGTTTGAGGTATGCGACCGGAGGGCAAAAGTGTGGACCAAGGGTCATTACTTGAGAAAAAATGATTGAGATATATAATCATACAATGTGTAGAGCCTCTAAGGCATGAAACAACACAGCTCGATATATAATACTCTCATCCCTTCAACACGTTTTTAAGCCTATCCAGTCAATCCCGAGTCTTTGTGGCCTTCTGCAAAAAGTCCACCACATTGCTCCACTCCTGATCATGCATAGCTTCAGGGGCGAGCCCGTGTTCCGCACCCTTGATAACAATAATCTCGCTTTTCACTCCGGCCTTGCGAACCCTATCGACGAGGTTATATGAGTCTGAGACCTTAACGGCTGAGTCTTCTTCACCGTGTATCGCAATTGTTTTCGGGAAAGAGGAATCAATGCGGTTCAATGGCTGAAGATGTGAATCATCCAAGTCCCCGCCGTCATTCTTGCCCGGTAGGCGACCGTAGAGCGATTTCGGGTAGATCCCTGCGAAGATCGATAAGCTATACAGTAGCACTCAGGGGACTGCCAAAAGGAGACCAAGATTTACCTTCTCGAATAAATAACATGAACATCGGCGTTCTATCGTCTCTGGTCAGGCCGTCATCCCAGACAACTTCATGATCGCTCTCGTAGTGTTTCTGATATTTTTCCTCTTGGATCGTGTCGACTGGGACTCCCATGATCATAAGGCCTGGCTGCTTCTTTGCGCTGTACCAGTCGCTGGTGATGTCCGCCATTCCGTAGACACTAGCGAAAGCCTGTGGTTTAATGGTTTTCCATGTGATGGCGGTAAGGGCGCCGAGGTAGCCACCTAACGGCCGTTGATATCATTGCGGAAGAATAAATATTCTAAGAATGAGTCGCTTACCAGCGCTTGCCCCACTTAGGGCAATATTGTCAACGTCAATTCCCCAGGTATCCTGCTCTTTCAGAATCCATTGTTCAAGGTCAAGCACGTCTTGTCGGATGTCCCAGCCAGTTGCTTCAGGAAGGAACTGATAGTCGGGAAAAATGACAATCCATCCTAACCCACGAATCTTGCTTGCAAGATACAAGGGGATAAATGTCTGTCGACTGCCGCAAACAAGGCCGCCGCCGTGATAGCATATGAGGGTTTGGTATTTCTTACTCGAAGAATGGTTTGGCGGGAGGGCGATATCGACGTTTAGCGGTCGGCCGCTGGAATGATATTTGTAGGGTTCAGTGATTACGTTTTCCATAGCTAAGATCTTTGCGTTTTGGCGAGGTAAGTTATGGAAGAAAAGATATGTGTTGAATTCAAGGACTATCCCATGAAGGAGCGGAGTAAGTGGTGTTTTAAATACTTAATTTACTGCACTCAGAACGCTGGCAGCACCCAAGGTGCTATGTGTGCCTCAGCAATACTCGTACAGTACAGTAAAATTTAAGCTCGCTATCGGCCGGCACACCGATATTTAGTAATCATTCAATTGTACCGGTGGATCTTTTTTCCTAGCCTCCTTTCGCCAATCCTTGGATTCATCCGTATCTGCGGGAAAATCCCGACAGGCACCCGAAGGTAGGATATGACACGAAGGGCGCAAATAACACTCTTTGCTCAAAACAAATCAACAATAACAATTTTACGAAAGTCATCAGTCATAATCGTGATCAGCAAAATAATCCACAATCCCAAACTGGATTCTCACATCAAGGCGAGCAGCTTCATCATAACATCAAAATTCAGGTTCCGTGCTATAACTTGTTTGAATCGAATATATGATATGACCGGATTGCAGGACCGCTAGTGGTCGGTCCTAAGGAAGACTGGCCAGGCGAATACGAGGGTGCCTTAGAAGAATATTAAACAATAGGGAGGAATAAGAAACGAATTGTTAATCTTGACTGAGAATATTGCTTATCTATATATCTGTGTGATGTCAGGCAACCCAGTTTCCCGCCATCCAGGAATTCAAAGACTAATGTAAATACCGGTATATATCATACCAACAATTTCCTTGACTAATAATAAAAACTCTGCAGACATCAAACTACTATCACCATTAGTAAGTGCAAGGTGTGGGTGACATAGCATACTTCTGTTCCTCTCACCGGGAATATGAATTTTCAAAGCCAATTGCATAACTAGTGATACCCCAATTACTAAAGAAAAAGGCGAAATCCCATTCTCCTTCACCTTCTCTTTAGTGCATAGATTTTCTCTGCGTTCGGGGTGGTGAATGATAGAATTTGATAATCGTTGGATTTGTGGTATCATATACGGTACGTTGTGGACCACTCGAAGCATACTACCGTATGCAACAAAATAGGCCTTCAAACCCAACCCTGAACAAAACGTATTTGAAATCCACCAGGTTGGGGCTGCTCCCTCCCCAAGCGATTTCAAAGCAGCAGCAACAGCATGGAGCGCCACAGGTTCCAAGCAATAGCTCATTCGAAAATATCAAAGGATTCCTTTCTATCACTTACCGGAGGTGGTGTTTGGCCTACCAATTATGATTCGGAATCATGATTTGAGATCAGATCTTGGCAACAAGACTCAGATCTTAAATCACGATTTCAAATCATAATTGGCAGGCCAAACACCCTCTTAGCCTTGTGTCGTAGAGCTTATTTATAAGCCCTTTCTTGATCGTCACTGTAATGCTGCCCGAATGCTGCCCTAGTGATTCCGGTGTCCAGCGATACGTGTGAGTGCAGGGATCCTGAGAAATCTCGGCTTTGGGACAGTGGGACCGGGCGAGCAAAGAATGCAGGGATGATAGATAAACTTGACATGCAGCTCGATTGGCCAGACGGCCCCGCAGCTCGGAATAAATTTCCCCACACCACGAGAAAGCATACTCTACTAGTACTCGACCGTCAACATCATTTACAGTACCGTGCCCCTCAAACACCCTTAAAATTCTGGCAGGCGGTGTCATTCTGGAAGACGGAGTGTATCTCAGATTCTACATATCTCTTTTGCCTCTGCCCTCTAAGATTTATGGCATTAATCCATCTCCGTCAGTTTGGAACTCTGCATCGTATTAGGGTTTTCACGATGGGGAGTGCTGTACTATTCTCGCTGAGCCTTTGCTGAGTAGGCTTTCACCAAGACTTTTGTCTAGTGTAGAGAGAAGACCATCTGTTTAGCTTTAGCTGGTTTAATCTCTCTACCGTTCTATAAGAACCCTTTATCCGAAAAATAAAATCCGAGGAGCATTATCCTGAGAGTTAAGAGTGATGCTTCTTCTGAGCGAAAATTACACACTCGCAGAGCAACCCAAGGGCAGACGATGGACCATCCCGAGCTTCAGTCAGAGATCGGAACCCGCAGGAAATTGCAGCCTTGAGAGGGGTCCGCCACTTCTGCCGCCTAGTTAGATCTCTCAAGATTGACTTCTAGCAAATGTTCAAACATGTCTGAAGCAGTCAGAGCAGCTGGACAAGATAGTAACATTTTTAAGCCCTACCTACCATGCATCGACACATAGTACCGTGAGCACGTCTAAGACCTTAGTTCCACCACTAAACTCTATTGCAGGTAACTATCTTTCTTTAATACGTGGTTGACATTGTATCAGATACTAAAACCTGGCGTGTTGTTACAAAGTCATAATAGATGTTCTCTCTCATAAAGCTCACGGTACCGTAGCTCCTTCGTTGCATTGGGCATAGCACCGCCACCAACTGTATTGTAAATCCTCATCACGACTTATCCATAGGTGAGCGTCGGGTGTCTTTCGGGAACGCTACGGGGGGAGAGGAATGGGGGTCAAGAATGCACTGCCACCTCCGGTGTTTAATACTAGGATGTTTCCGGAGACTCAAGTAATATACCGGTATCTAGATCACTTGAAGCTATATATCTACTAAGTCGCGGACTGCTCTCAGCTAAGCCGATTGTGCAATTCCTATCCTAAAGAAGGGCAAGTTATTCCGCATCGCAGCAGAGTATGTACAAGCTATGTCTTGCTTAAACCCCTCGCTACCTAGAGCCCCCCCCCTTAGGAGATAATTGGTGTAGCTAGGATACGGGCTGCGGTATCCAATACCGCTATTTACCCAAGATTTTTCTAGCCATATATCCTAGCCATATATCATCACTCGAGCCCCTGTGGCAGGTGGAGAGGGCCAGCATTGCCGCTGGTACTGCCATCCACAATCTTGAGACTTCATACATGTTATAATATGTACATACCGGCAAGCTCGACAGATTTCCACTACCTCACACCCTAGATAATGCTCTCGGCCCACCGTTGCCGACGAGATTTAGAGGCTTAGAGGCTACTGTTCTTCTGAGAGTTTTAGTAGGCTTCCTGACTTAGATGCTAGCGGTTTTATCTGCTCTTATTTGATTTGATCTGGAACTCCCGTCGTGTGCTTGAGTATGCCTTTACAACACCTAGCTTTTTGAGTGCGGCTCTACTAATAATGTCTTGGCAGCCGGGTAACATATGTTCTCGTAGCGCACTTGTGCTCAAAAGGATCTCGTAGCGTAATCCCGGTGTGCGTCCAAACCCTCCCTTGCTCAGTTTCCCACAGTTTCAACTACCACTAGCCCTTCCTCGAAAACCTCCTTGCAAGATACCGAGATTTTATCTCGCTCTGTCTATTTAGTGAGTCACTGATCTCAGCTCCCCACTCACGTCGTCGTCGTCAGATCCTCCGGACTGTCCTCAGCGGCGATTCATAAACAAACTCCACCATGACATCTAAACCAGCTATTCCTCCAGCTCCAACGGCTGCTGGGCCCTCGTCTACATCACGCAGGCAACCTATGCGTCAAGCCCGCGCTATTCGGAAGAATGCCTCTAACTCCAAATTAGGCCGAGGGGCAACAAACGGGGTAAACGGCCAGAGTACACCCTCAAACGCGCCTCCGACGAAATTCTACCCCGCCCTTTCACAATTCACCGATGCAATAGATGCTTTACCATCCGAGACGATACGGCACTTCACACTACTCCGCGAGGTTGATGCGAAAGCTTGTGGGCCAGAAACCAACCTACGAGCGTTGATTGAGTCCGCCCAGTCGCTACCGGCCCCCGAAGACCCGTACGAGGTTGACCCTGCAATCGAGGCATTAAAAACCCTTGAGGGACTACAACGGCGAAGAGACGACTTCACTGCTGATGAAGAGCAGTTGGAGACGCTTCACCATCTAGAGACGATGCAGGCTAGCGAGGGTCCGGGGTCAAAAACAATCCTTGGGCATCCGGAGACGCGGCGAGCGAGATGTGCACAGATACGGGCGCAGATCACAGAGCTGCTCAAAACCCAGGATGAGAAAATTCACGTCATCACCACTGCGAACGAGGCGTTACAAAAACACCTTCAACGGATTGAGCATACTTTCGGGTATGTCCAGATGGAGATACCAGACACGTACCGCCTGGGAAGCGCCGAGCACTGGGCATACAAGGATCCAGTCAAGAAGGGGACGCTTGCGGCGCAGGCTAGAGCTGCCGAAAGAGCACAGAGAGAGGCAGAGGAACGGCACAATCAGCACCAACGGGAAATAGAAACCTCCAACACTCGTTCAGAAACAAGGCGCGAAGCACTTGCAAGAAAAGCTGCCGCCGCCGCTGCCGCCGCTGTTCTAAACGACGAAGAGGAACAATCCACGCGGGAGCAAAATACTCAACAGACTCAGCCTGCCAAGAAGCTTCATGGAAACTCTAAGATTCGGAAGGAGCAGGAAGCTTTGGCCTCGGCAAAACGTATGGCAGAACATCAATCCGCAACCGGAACTGGTGGGATGGTTCCAGCGTCTAGTCCTGTGGTACCTCCACAACAACCAAAGCGGCGGAAAACCACCAATAATAATAATACAAAGGAGGGACCAGGTTCAACTACGGCTCCGAACGCAACAGCAGGGGATAAGCCTCCCACCTCGGAACCAGCGGTCAAAGCTATTTCTAGTCCTAGGATAGGGACACCATCTGCTGGAAGTAAGAGGGGGAGCAAGTCAGGTACTGCGACCGGTGGGGGTAGGGGAGGGCGAAGGTAATTATTTCCTCATTTCTCATTTATTTCCTTTCTAACTGCTGTATTCTTCTTTATATGTACTCTATGGTTCGGTAGCCAGACAGTACCCGGAGTTGTTTTCAGGGCCTTCTTTATCTTCTTTCAAACCGAAGCATGCGATCCCCCAACCAGTCTTGCGTCTAATCCATAGTCTATGTATTATTATGTTTTTGTTAGGGAGTTATGGCTGCTGTTAGGGCGTCTCGGAGGAGTTCTTTTCTTCGGTATAATTTAAACGGGGCCAAGGCAGCTTTTATAGTGTTTAAGGGGTGGTTATCAAGACCGCGCACGGACCTCAGCCTCATTTTTGACCTCCCTTATGTCAGCCTGGTTTTCGTTATTTTTATTTGGATTTTTCTGGAAGTTTTCTTTCTTGATCTTGTGATTCTTGATTGCATTGAAGCTTTTCCTTCTTTTTCCCTTTTCTCCTTATATTTTATTTGATCTCGGAGGCTCCGCCGTCCCCGCCAGGGGCCGACACGTCCCTTGGCTTTCCTCTGATCTCTTGGTCAATGGTTATTCTGTTCCCCTCTCCCCTATCCCATATTGTCTGATGTTTTGAAGTATTTTTTTCTCTTTAATCGCGCTTCATCACGCGACACAAGGCGACGGGATGTTCCGAAATAGGATGAGCGGCTGATGATCTGGTTTTAGTAGGAACCCGGGAGGCCCCGCAGCATCGCCTAACCTCGCATCCTCACCAACCCACTCAGCCTTCCCCACTTCTGCGGGGTTAGGGAAAGAAATTGCTTCGGCCACGATCGGGAAACCCTCAGACAAACAACTTGATAGCAACCTATTCTCCCGACCTCCCGAACCTGCTAAATCATTTAGTAGCAGTAAGGCTGGAAAGAAGGATAAGGACAAGGACAAAGATAAAGACAAGGAGAGAGAGAAAGAGAAGGGGGCCGGTAAGGACGAAAACAAACAGACGTCCGGGGGTGCCCCAGGTAAGGCAGGTAAACTTACCATATCTACCCCAGATACCCTTGTCACTGCCGGGAAGCCCCTAGAGGATGTAAAGGATGTTGCTAGTCAAGATGTTGTCATGTCGGGCACGGGCGAAAAGACCCCTATGTTCCCACCGGCAGAGTTAGGGGTGTCAAAGAACAGCTCCACAGTTAGCGAGCCTTCGGAGAAGCCTAAGAAGAAGAAGGAAGCCGCCGTAGCGGACACAACAGAGGGGCCCCGCCCGGAGGAGCTATCGAGAAAAGACTCAGAGAAGAAACATTTGGAAGCTGGCGAAAAAGAAAAAAAGCGCAAACGGGCAGTTCATGATGACCACGATAACGTCCCGTCTTCTGCTCCCCCAACGATTACCGAAGAGAAGAACAAGTCTCACCACGCGCCATCATCCTCGTCTGTCAAGGCTCGCCCATCAACATCTGATGGCGTCCCAACCGCCGCCGTGCAAACACCTCCATCTAACAAACGACAGCAGCGCAAACGTGCTGATTCTTCTGCTGCTGCTATGAGCAGTGCCAAAATGAAAGTAGAGGAACCGGAGGAAGAGCCACCAGCAGCAGCAGAAGACGATGCAGATGCAGATGCAGAGGAAGATGCCGATGAAGATGAACCAGTCTATTGCTACTGCCAACAAATATCATACGGTGAAATGGTGGCCTGCGACGGAGACAATTGCCCACGGGAATGGTTCCATCTTGCTTGTGTAGGGCTTTCCCAGGCGCCCAGGGGCAAAAGTATCTCCAACCCTATCCTGGTTTGATGTTGTTCCCTTAGAATCTACGCTGACTTGGGTGTGATAGCAAAATGGTACTGCAACGAGTGCAAGGAGGGCATGACCAGAGGCCGAAGGCTTGGTAGCAAGACATAGAGTTAGTTATATGTTAATCAAAACACTGCATGGGTGGCTCACTCCTTCTAGCTTTCTTTTGTATCTTTAGTCTTTTCTTCGCTTGGTATGGACTGTATACTTTCCTTGCTACTGCCTGCTCTTTGTGTCTTGAGTGGCGGCGCGCTTGTACTTATACCATGCCTTTGGCATTTTTGGCCTGGAAGCGTGGCGCTGGTGAATAGATTTTATATCCGAAGAGTTGCAAATATAAATATTATGATTTCCAATCTTTCGCACTCCCACCGCTACAATGTCACTAAGCTTTCCTTTCACAGTGGCCTGACAACTTTTTTCCCCCCCGCCCCGGAAGGGGGAAAGGGGTCACGCCCCCGCCACATCCCCAACCCACCCTCTAAGGAATGAAACTTCTGGCTCCATAGCACAGTGTCCAAATAGTCCAAGTCGCTACAGTACTTCCCCAATGCGCAGAGCCATACCAGTAAAATCAGTAGCCATTTTTAATCTCAGCCGCTTTCCGATGCAGTTGATTGTTTCATAGAACTCTAAAATGGGGAATTGAACTGCCCCAAACACCGAAGTTACGATACCGATGATAACGTTCCCGCAAGGTGCCTTCTACCTCAGGCCCAGTTGGGCACCATGAAACTCGGTACTGTATTTGGTACACACCTGACTACGTGATATTATCTAGAGATAAGCTTAGCTAGGCCAAACACGAGTGATAAATAGAACAAAGGTAACCTCAAGCTGTCAAGCAATATAAAAAATTCTCTAGAGGCACGAAAAAGAAAAGAAAACCCCCCCACCGAATCTGTACCCTCTTCAAACGACGTAAGCGGACTTCCCCGGAAAACACCATACTATGAACCATAATCATGGATTGTCACTCTTGAAGCATCCAGTTAGTAGGGCATCCGGATTGATGTGGCATAGTACTGCCGTACCGTTTCCGTGTGCTTGTGATCTATCCGGTACATCGCGTTCGCGTTAACCGAGACCGCATTGCCGTCACCTCTCCGGGCCTTATATCATCATGGCCGCCTTCCTTGTTATACAATGATATAAAACGCTACGCTTCCAGCCATCCCTACGGTGCCTCCTATTTTTCTACATTCGCCACACCAGGGAGGCTTGGATTTTTCGGAATCACAGCTTCCCCCTGAGTGCACCCGTGCCATTAGCCCTCTACTCGTGGCTGCAGTAGAGGTTATCGTGAAATCACCTGGGGCTGAGTAGTCACCAAAGATCAACGATCGGGCCACCGCCTTATGTGGGAACACAAATGGTAGGAGTGTTAACAGTAGGTATCCAGAGTTCCGACCATGTAATAAAAAGTGATCTGCAAGTTCAAAGGTACCTGTATCATATAACGCGAGCGATTAACTTATTATTGTCATTCCATTAAGGCTATACCTCCGTATTGGACATGACTTTTTCCCAGTCTAGGGTGAGCCCTGTAGGCAAGCCTTAAAGCTCAACCTCCGGCTGGGTATTTTGTACTAGCAACACCCCCGGGTCCAATACATAACATCAAGACTAACCTGGTTCAAAGTCACCCTCTCGATCTAGAGCTAGGCAGTATGTTGGCTTCGGTGTTTGCGCTAAATTGGTACCTATCATGCTAATGTTGGGATGGTGCATTTTGGGACCCGACCGACATCATAATTCTGCATTTCCTACCCTAAAGTTATGGGCCTAACGATTTCCAAGGAATGCTACACAGAGTTTCGTACCGAGGTGGCCAGTGGCCCGCGATGAAGGAATAGTGTATTTACCTAGGCTTGACACGTTTTCTAACGGGAATATTTAAAACTACTTTTTCCCGGGAAAAGACTCGCTCTCTTAGAGAAATCAAAATTAGGGCTCATGTGGTTTCCTGGATAGTTGGTATTAAACAACGAGTGACCGCAGATGATTTAAACTGAGCTCTCTTTTGGTTTCGAGCGCCGTGATCATTGGCCAGAGATAGGAGCGACTCCTAACAAGGGTATCGGAGGGTAAGCAAGACGAAGCAGCAGAACTTACTCGAGTGCATACCAGAAGTTTACCTGGAATTGATGGTGTGGTGTGGGCCTTAGTAAACCTATCCGTAATCCAATATCTATTACAACCGCACTTGCAAGCACCAATTATGATAGATAGAATGCAATGCGGTTCAGTATTATATCCGGACTATTCCACCCTACTCCTAGACCGACGCACTTACTATGGTTTGACATTAGGAAATATCCTAGCAGCCGCGTAGGAATTCAAGGATTTCGCCGGGCGCTATGGTTGTCGGAGAACATCACGGGGTGAAAATAACCAAACGTCAGGTATCGGTCAAAACGCGAGCATGATGTGTCCTGGAAACCCTGGACACGACAAAAAGAAATATTAAAACATCCACGCACCAAAGGACAGCAGTACTCCCTATTTCTAATCGGTCAGTAAGTTGGCCTACTCAAGGCCTAGGGGTGCCCTAGGGAAACGAAGATTGTGACGTACCGCGTGATGTCTGATGACCTCGGTGCGGTCGTGGTAGAGGTTACCAGATTTTCTCATAGGTCTCCCACAGACGGGACAGTAAAACACTGTATGCCTCCTCGTGCGCGCGGTCAAACCGAAATAGGGCTCAGTGCTTGCACTCCACATGGTTCACCACATCCGGCGGGGTTGAGCCAGGAGTGCCTGGATGGGAAGCAGCCTATCGTACCTCTCTGTGAGCCCAGCCTGTTTATTGGGCCACGAGGCGAAGGGGCATGCAGCATCCTCCTCGAGCATACTGCAGTGGGGCCGATCTTGGGTTATGGAACGCGGGATGTTGATTGAAAGCTCGCGACGAGGGCGTTTCGTCTAATGTTGGGAGCGCATTACCGTAAGGTAGATTTTTATAAAGTAAGCCCCCGTTCAAGTTGGGTCGATAGAACAGTTGTTTCTCCGCTATATCAAGTTCTCTCTGAGTTTGCAAAGTATTTGCTAGCACCTTAAGACTATTCTAAAGCTTAGGAACCTTCTGGTTCCTAGATTACGGGGGGGCTTGAGAATCTCGGCCGTGAACCATCCTGATGGTTGTCGGTTCTCTCCCCCTCCATATTGAATTTCTCCGCCACCCTCTCGCCTGACCGCTATGTTTATGGTACCCGCAATTGCCTGAGGGTTGTGAAACGAACTGCTATTGCATATGGGGCAAAAATTGGTCAGAGCCTCAGGGTTTTAGTGATATGCAATAGCAGTCCGTTTTGCAAACCTCAGGCAACTGCTGGTAGAGTACAGTATCGGGGTTCATAATATTGTGCGATTCCCTCATGCGTATACTTGCTTTTTTGACCTGAACGCTTCGAGACTAGACCGCATCAGGAGCAGGGCACTCGCACCAATTGGAGAACCCCTGGGTCGTGGAAAAGGGTTGGTTTTAGACCCCGGACTTTCTCGATTCGGCCTCAGGCATAAGACTCGACGAAATGGAGTGAGTGCCGGTAGCGCGACTCCCACAGCGATGGCGGTCAGAACTATCAGTATGCGGATATTTTAGCTTCTGAGTAAGCTTGGATAATCCAACCGGTACTAAATGCCACGATGGATACCTGTATTACCGTATCGATAGCAAGGCTATCCAAAAACGCCTTCTCAAGCCCTCATTAGAATAACGACTTATACTCAAGCAGGCCGGGGGTGTGGTACCCCGTCATCCCATATCAGGTCTCTCGATCCCAACCTACTGTCTTACTAATGGAGTGTGGAAGAAAATATCTGCTCCCTGGTCCACAAACCAATAACGCTGCTCACGAGGATCTACCTGGATATCGGCGATTGCTGCGCTCGCTCCTCCGGGATGTAATATCATGAATGCACCCTGACCACTGGTATTAAATGAATCCCGGAGAACCCGCCGACCCAGGCAAACTTCGCATGTGCGGAAGCTTGCGGGGTCAAAATATTGGGGTACGATAATTGCACCGTAGAAGCCGTATCGAATTTCCACTGGCATATTCGCTTCACAAGCATGCTCGACCATCCTGGTTGGATAGCCGGCCGTAGGATAATATATATTCTTCAACCGGGGTTCATTGCTCAGTCCAATTAAAATGCCAGGGGGGCTTGCACCGGAACCACCACGACTTGGTCTTTGGTCAGTCTTCCTGGATAGCAAGTGCTGCACGATCTTGACAGGAGCCCTTTGGACCCTTTACTTAGCTCCGCTTTCTCCGCCCCCAATGCTACGAATCGAAACATTTTGACCCTCTCGGTCTCCGGGGGTGTCGGGGAAGGAGGAGGAAACTCTGACACACGCGACCGGTAGTGGATGTCGCCCTCGATGCGTATATGTTCATGCATGGCCTAGGAACTTGTTAATCCTGCGGTGGTCAATTCTATTCGTGCTCTCATGGCGGGTGAGAAATAATCGGAGTAGCTAGTATGGGAGTCGGCAGCGTCACCGTACAGGCTCCCCCTTACGGGCCCTATTGTCTGCTGGAGGAATATGAATACGCTTGTACGGTCATGATGTCTCACGCTGGTAGGAATCGTTCAACACCTGCCGGGAAGCTTCCCTTCTCGACGAAAATGGGGCCAGATTGCGGTGAGAATTGCGGAGGGGCAGAAACTGGGTGGCGAAGAGGAAGCCTCGACTCGCTGAGACTCAATGAAGTACTTGTAACCTGAGATTGGGTGCCTCTCCATCGAAGGAGGTGAATGTGCTAGGCTTAGAAAAAACCCGAGCAACAGCTATTCGCCCCCTAAGGTTTGTGGATGGTCACGAGGCAGATTCAATTAGAAACTCATCTTGAACGCAATTGTCTCACTTATGGGAAGACCGGACTAATATGAACTCTTTGAGCGGTCAGAGGTAATCCACCATCTTGCTCAACCCTCTACCAGCCCATCATTTCTCACGTTAAATGGCTGCAATGCAGTGATGAGCTATGGATGCGCTGTTGCCACCGCCACCCACCACTCGTCCGCTTGTGGCCCCCTAAGCCAGGAGGGAATGCAAGAAAACTAAGGAATTCTAATAACGGGTGCCACTCTCCTTTCTCTTTTCCACCACTACACCATCCCTTGTACCGGTACCACATCATTGATTATCCCCCCCGGCTTCTCCTCGGGGAAAAATATATGCCTGCTCCCGGTATACCACGGTGCTTAAACGAAAATTGCCTCACACTGATCACCAACCCCAATAGTCTTGTCCGATCAATAGCCACTCTTCCAACCCCCACTCGGGAGCAGGGGCACCGGCATCCGCTACCGAACGGAGCCCTTGCCAGAAATGTTCCGGTCCGCCCACCAACCATCCCACTGAACAACCATATCTATCGTTCGTTCTCGGCTTACATGGAATGCCGTAACTTAACATCTCATTCACTCTTACCGCATGCGAAGCGCTGCTCGCTCGCTCGCACACGGACCGCAAAATATGCATGGATGGAGGGGTACGGTAGGTTGAAAAAAGAGAAAAAAAAGAAACGTCCGACCAGGAAAGCACGAATTGAACCTGGTCAGCTTATTATTTGACCATGCTTATCATGCTCAATTGGGCGGGCTGGCTTGGGGGCGGGTGCTAGTGCGTGAGTTGGATCCAGGGGTTAAGTTGAAATTGCTTGTCCTAACGGTACGGCATGAGATGGTAGGTTTAGCTGAGTTAAGTTGCAAAGGGCGTGATAGTCCCAATAAAGATCAACAAAAGCCGTTTTTTCAACGTGCCTAAGGTTCGGTATTCTAGATGTTTTCCCCCTAGCCTTACCCTCGGACATCTATGCTTACTCCCTTCCCCCTCATCGCCTCCCTCCATATATGGGCTAGTGAACTCGAGTACTATATGCAGCCACCTGCCAACGAGTAAACTAACCAAAGCTAAACGAAAACTCATTGAGATAAAGCATGGTATGCTACGCTTCCGCTTCTGGAAGCCCTCCTCACGAGCTTTTCGTAGATTTTTATGGCGATGGTGTATCCGCGATGTGGCGACTATCGTGTTCGGATCAGTGTTTCGCTACATCTCCCATCGAACTCTGCGTGGGGCACGACAAGATGGTGGTTTGGTGGTTGACATGGCGGCTTTGCCCTCAAGTTATGTTACTATGCTCCGTAGTGCTAATCCTGTCATGTTATATCATGTCAAGCACTCCTCTCCCTTTCAGATAACGCACTTTGAGTAAATTTCCGTCAAAACCTTTTGTCCGAAAACATGCAAACACCTTTACTTTCTTTTTTCTTTTCTTTTTCTTTTTTGCTCCCTACTCCCTCCCCAAGCTTGGAGAGAAGAAGAAAAGAAAGGAAGATGCCGTTCCTCCCTCCCTCCCTCCCTCCTCACCTTCGTTCTCTGGCTCTCGCTCTCTCGTCCGTAGCAATCAATGACTTGCCCTGTGCTTAAATCTTACGAGATCAGGACTTCGCACCGGAACCAATTTCTTCAACTTTTTACTCGTAGCAGTCCCAAAACACAGGGATTCGCAGAATATATGGCAAAAAATCCGTGCGTATCTAGGCACCCAGGACAGATTCGCAACCCCTGTCCTCGAATTCCTTCTCTCCCGCTACGAGAACAAATAAGATTGATTTTCGGTTTTCTAGAACTACGATGTTTCACTTGTGAGGTCTCAGGCCGGGGGCCGGGATAGTCTAGTACCGGTAAGTATCACGTCCTGGCTACTGCTGCATGATAAGCTTAACTTACTGTAGTTCCCATGTACTACAGGCATATTTTTGCACTAAGTTATTTGCCTTAGCTACTTTCTACTATAATATCTAGTTTATGCTCCAGGGAGGTTTATTGTTATTATTATTATTACTCTTGTTATTGCTGTTGCTGTTATTACCATCGTCGAAATTACCGCTCTGATAATTGCCTTCTTCTCCTGCCGCACTTTATCTTTTTTACTCTATTTCCTATTCCTCCACTTTAAAACCTCTTCTTATAATAAAAGCTGCTTTCTAGGGTTAGGCTGTAAGTTGTCGCTATATATAAGGCTATGAGTGACGCTGTGGGAGTAATATGGTCACCTTTCTTCTTTCCTTTCAGGGGAGGACTACCGCTAGCTGAGGTGGACAGCGTAAGTTAGCCAGGTAACGGAGTTTTTTCTTTTTCAGTGTTTTTTTATTATTCCCTTTCATTCCCTTTCTACCTGTAGCGGGAATAGACATACGGACCGTTCCGGTGTCGTTTAGTCCATTCATACATACTCTCGGTACCTTTACCTCGGCTTTTCACGGCTCTGTGCAGTAGGGTTGCGGAGTGAGGTGTGCCTAGCCCGGCGCAGAGACTAAGTGACACGGTAATATCACAAAAAAAGCTGTGGACTTACCTGCCAATAGCCCCTGGCAATATATATGTGCAACGGCGGCGTACTTATCATCACCCCGATACTTCTGAGAACAAATGATGATCCTGTGAGTTCGTCTCTCGGTGTGAGACATGCAGATTTCCCCATAACACTTCTCTGGTGGCTAGCTTTGTGTGACTGTAGCCCGGCTTTCAGATCTTTTTACTCCCCGCACCTCGTCGGCACGACAACATACCAAATGGCAGACAAAAAGAAGACAGCTAATGCCTTTGACGAGCTCGCAACTTTCATCGGTAGCGGCGTCACGTCCACGGATATTCAGGTGAGTGAGTTCTAGGGATGGAGCGTTTTTTCTCCCCCCCACCCCTTCTCTTTTACTTGCTGAGTGAAATGTCCCCTTTTGCAGGCCGTGTACCGAGACTATTGGGAGGTTCCCGGGAAACGTTGGATAAACGTGGACCAAGGCACCAGGAACGAGATTTCGGATAAATTCTACGCAATGATTAGACGAGGGCAGCCTTCGGATCCCGATCAGTTGGACCGTTTGATACGAGACGCCGGACAGCAGAGCTGGAGGAATAGAGACAAGGGGATTCGAAGGCGCGCTCAGAAGCGAAAGGCCGGAATTGACGGGCCATCGTCGTCGAAAGGTAAGGTTTTCGCCGCTGGTACTTGGGAATGATAAATTGACTTGAGCTCAGCGTCTGGAGACCAGGAGTCTGACAGGGAGGACGAGCAAGACCCAAAGGAGACGCCGGAGCCCGTCCCCAAAAACGAACAGTACAGCCCTACGAGCAGCAGTCAAGACCAACTACTGGGTCAGGAAACGAAGGGGGAGAGGCCTAGGAGAGTTTGGGAGTTATAGATTTCTTACGGGAGGATTTTGGAATTAAAGAAAAGAAGGGTTGGAGTCTTGGGATTGAAAGAGCGGTTGATAAATCCTTTCCTGTATTTTTTAAAGAAGCCTACTGCCTTTGTATGTACCTAATTGAAAACGACAGCCTTTGAAGCATCATACCAATCGGTTTATTCTTTTAACTAACTTGATACACCGAAAAAATTTATCTTGGCCTGCCCCTATGGCTTCACCCCGAGCAAAAAAAATAAACTCTGCTTGAGATGCTAGTACTACGATGTGTGCATCCTGCACCACACCTTCAGAAAAGAACAAAGTGTAACTATTTGGAAGATCAGGTGTTGGGGTGCAACCTCAAGAATTGAGGCTATATTTGCTTCGGAATATGCCCAAGCGCGTGGATTCCAATGCAAGCCTCACGGATATGGAACAGAACCTAGGTGCCATGGTGTCTAAATGGATCAATCATCTCTCTAGGAGCAGACCCTAAATCTGCCCTGCCCGGGGCTGCTATTCCCATGCACTGAGTATATCCAATTATCATAAGAACCCTAGGTGAATCCATGCGCAGTCATGTGTTATCACTCACACTTTAATGTCTGGCGCCGGATAAGTGCAAGCCGCATCTGCATAACTTTCGGGCGAAACTCGGAAAAATCGAGCAAGCGACATCATCCTGCGAAACCTTCACCTTTGGCCCAGTTGCGCCTTCGAACGGTCAAATTCCCCATTCCCCGACATTCCCGGTCCCGGCCCCGGATGAACTTCCGGGTGGCCGCGATTCCGAGACATTGTGGCATTGTCGATTCGAGGCAACCACCCCTCCAAGTGTGCGCGGGGCTTGTAATGTACGAACAGTTTAGGAATATCTCATATATCGTATCATGCCTTGGTGAGATTTCCGATACGATAAATTACTAGTAACCTACTGTAATGCACCTCAGGGTGTTTTGCATGGTACTTGTGCACCACGTTAGACTTCACACCAATCGGCTGGGTTGAAAAGATTTTGCCGTCACCATTCCGTGCAAGACGGAAATCTCCAGAGTCTCTATCGTGGAACTTGTCGCATCATGTCTTAGATCAGATCAGCTCCCGATTGTCCAATGGAGACTGGCGGATGGGATGTCCCGACCCGAAACTGAACGCCGCATGGAAAAAGACTGACGGGCCGGCCGACCGACCGAAGGTGATAATTGAATAAACGAAAACGAGGGATCATGCTGTGGCTGAGTTTTCAAGGGAGGGTATATCTGTTGGTTTACCTAAACCTGTGCCTCAATTTTGCTCTTCTTGGGATGTTCGGTTCGGAGCGGTGGAGGCGGGGGGGGAGGGGGGGGAGGGGGGGAAACGTGAAATTTGAAATGTGCAACTTGATGTGAATCATAGTTCATGCACTTTTGCCAATATTGGATCATGTCCCCCTTGATCACTAGTGATCACTTACACCTGTGAAGGGTGTATGTGTGCCCCCCCGGTTTGCAAATCTCGGCCCCGCTGCAATGCTGTCTTATGCGGTATTCTCTGTTATTAGGCATTGATCGCCTTTTCCCGGCGGAGAGGTCTTATTCCCTGATCGTCATTGACAAGGAAGTTCACATATACCGACTGAACTGTGCAGTACTACCAACCCTCGATAATGAGAAGCAAATTCATACTAGGCCGTAAGAAGAACACTTCGGAAATTAAGACACGTGGGAACTCGATTCTCCAGGCTCGCTAAATTCTAGAAAGGTCGCCTAATAGAGGAGCCGACTCTGAGCGATGGTGGCTACTCACGTCACCAGTTCCCAACATCCTATGATACAAAGGCCACCGGGCCGGTAGCCGGGTTATTCTAAGATAGCCGGAAGAGGGACAAGATTCACTAATTTCGGGCTTTCCCTTGTTACCCTGCGGCTATTTTTTTCTTCTAGAAATTACTAGGGCGCTCAGGCTAGGAGAAACCAAAACAATTAAACCAGGATCCGGGACGCTGGCTCACCGCTTCTAGCACACTTAGTTGGTCGTACGAAAGGAGAATGAAGAGGAAGGCATCTGAGTTGATTTTGAAAGTCCAATATCCTAAGAAGGTTCACCAATGGGGCAAGGTCTTATGTGTTTCTGGAGTCAGTACCTAAGAGGAACTGAGCACAGTAAACCCCGAAGGGCCTATTTCGGGATCGTTGGTCTTATATTCAAGCCTATACCAATGATCTGAGGTAATGGATGGGGAGAACCGATATGATTTCTGCCAAAACAGGGACAGGGCGATAGGGTGCCCGTGATCATATAATCCGAATAAGGGGTGTTTTAAAAGCCTAAAGTCCAAGGGGAGATTTGGAGAAATGTCTGCCATGGGTCCGGAGACTATTGTGTAGAATCTATATCCTTACTACTTGGCGCTATGGTGGAATACAATCTCGCTTGTAACGCAGGCTGTCACACTTAAGGTTCTAGGAGATTCTCTCTGACCGGTCGAAGCAAATCTGGCCTAGTTTAATTGTCATCATAATCTCAGATTATTCCATTGAAGCCCCCGAGCCGAGTTATATACAATGATCAAGGAGGTTTATTCTAAACACTTACAAAACAGGGCGAGGTATATTTTGCGATAGTTGAAACCTAGAGCTCGTACAATACAAATCCATCTGCAGCATGACTTATCTGAGAATTTTGAGGGAAAAAAGGCTGAAGACAAGAACTCATTTATGTCTGTTAACTCAAGGCTTATCCGTAGACCAAAGGAGTTACTCAAGATCACTTGGGACTCTTTGACCCCCTGCCGACTGACATTCTATCAAGCAAGGCATTCTTTCCCGCTATCTTGATTTCGGCGGGCATCCGCTCGGTTTCCGAAATAGCTATTGAAACGCAGACAATTGCAGTCATACAGGGTTTGGCTGACAATAGGAAATCTTACTTCCTAGCGGGCCTTGGTATGGGGTAATATCGGTTGCGTTACTCGTATATTCCCCCAAGGTTGATATTAACTACAGGCGATAAAGGATAATTACGATCTCAAAATGATGGTGATAGCTACTCTAAGCCTTTCTTTTAACCAGGGTATTGGTAAGGGGGGAATAAGCTACTTTCAGGAATAAGGATTGTACTAGGATCGCTTGCTTGGAGCCTTAATGAGACCCCCACGGTGAGTCGGCCTAGCAGCAATTGACTATTCCAGATAGCGGTTTGTCGACTTGAGCTGTGTTTCTCCGCCACCGAGTTGAGTGCCCCGCCTTCGGCTGGCGACATATGTCGCTGCCCCAGTTTTCATCATTGAATCATTTTCTAAATGGAGATAGTGTAGAATTGGATGCTGAAAAGGGTTACGCTCACTACCGTTGACAGTGATGGAGGATCCGTCAAGGTCAGGCAGGAAATCACTCCGCAAGGGAAAACTGCCGTCGTACAGGCACCACTATGAAGCTTCCATAAAGCGAACATCGTGAGAAATGCCCGGACAAGAGAGCGTGATGGGAAACCAATGTGTGTTCTTTATTCTATGTAAGTGTCTATATATTACTACACAGAGGGAGTAACGCACGTCTAGAACTAAATACAACCTGTGATGGCCGACCCACGTGGTCGACCTGTCATTACGCAATGCCGGAAAACTAGTCCCCCTAGGACGCTAAACCTGGTGATAGTTCCATCTCTATACCCTAACCTGACATACGGCTATGGGATTACTCTATCAGATAGGGTCTAAAAAAGATGAAGTGAATAGTAGGTGATAGTGTATGAAGGGTTAGTAAGTGCGAGAAATTAATGAACGTAAAAACACCCCTATAGAAGTCCCGGGAAAACTCACCGCAAAAGCTAAAATAATAGAACAATGTGCTAGTCGTCGGAGTTACCTACTCCGGTAAGGTCTTGTGTCTTGGTTTTCTAAAGCTCTCAGGAGAGTTGAGCAGCTCTTTTGTTGCTCATTTTTCATTTTTTGCATAGCTTTTCTAAAGTGGGCAATTCTCGAGTGCATAGCACAAGGTTCTGTTTTTCGAGCTCCTACGGTATCGTGGGACTTATGGCGGCGGTGGCGAATGACAGTTGCTAGAAAATCCACTCCTGCGTCCGTAGGAGGCTACTGGTACTGTAGCAATTCCTCAAGGCCGCATTTCCACGCCCAGAGGACTAGACTAAGTGTTGGGGTGCAGCACAAACCAACTTGGTCCTTTCATAAGTTCTCTCTTTTTTCTTCCCACTGCCACACCCTATTCAACTACCATATGTAGCTTTCTCGTTACTTCTCATATTATCCCCCAACCTCGTACATCCTTTCCCTTCCCCATACGGCTGTGGCTCATTATCCCGGATAGCGCTAAGCCGGGTATCCCGCTGAGACGGACAATACCTCTGGCAGCTCGGGTTAGTCATACAATTTCACTCGCTCAACCAGAAAACAGCAGGGCCCGGATTAGTAAGATGTTCGGGAAATGCCCCTCTGGCCCCTATATAAAATTGGTCTGCTGAGCCGGATTCCCCGGTGACTGCCGGAAAACCCATACCAAGAGGGGAAGCGACGCAGAGCCAGAAATCCAGGCTGTGAAAGGACATATAAAAATAATAATGCAAGAGGATGGTGTAAGGAGAGACTATGCCAAAGAACGTGAAGGATGATAAAGAGAGAGGAGGAAGTCCGATCTGTATATGTATTGGAATACTGCAGACAATCCTAATTGTCAGTAAGAGGCTACGTTTTGTCCATTCATAACAAATACTCCTGTAATTCCTACAACAAACTCCACAGGTTCTTGATTTTTTATATATATAAATAATACTCTCAGAGTCTCAATTGTTCAGGACACCCCGTTGTTCGGATGAAGTCCAGGAAACTCGATCATCCGGGATAGCGAGGTTCAACCTATTTTGCATTCATGCTACCTACGACTAACTAAATAGTATGTGAGGCGTCCCGGGACACCCCCCCCGGGCCTGGGCCCCCTGAACAAGAAAATCCACCGCGTCCGCCACATGCCTACCACTATCAACCCCTCGCCTGACCTAACATATGAAACTCCTCCCCCGACTTCCTCTCTCCTTCAACAAATCTTCTTCCAACGAACAAAGAAAACCTATCCCGTCATCTCCATGCCCAATAGTCGTGTACCAAGTAAATCCTCCACATATAAAACCTATCCCGTCACCCCTGTGCCCAATAGTCGTGTACTTTATGAAATAAATCCTACTTCAACAAGGGAAACCCATACCTGCCCCTCCGGGCCCTATGGTCATGTACGTTAAGAAATCCTTAAACAAAGAAAACCCACTTCCTGCATCTCTGTGCCCCGGTGGTCGTGTACCTAAAGAAATACTTCTGCTAGTCATTATGCCCACTAGCCACCGGGGCCACCACTCCTGTCCTTGTCTCTACGTCACCGGGGCCGCCTCTCTTCTTGCCTCCCCTCGTGTATCCCGGGAGGTGTGTTCTGGCGTGTTTGTCCCTTGCTACTTTGTTGGCCTGGACTGCTTTGCCGCAGACCTCGCATGCCGTGTGCTTTCTTATGTTTTTAGCTGGGGTGCTGGGGAGTCGTTGACTCGGTTGTGATGTGGGGATATTGATGGTGGCCCCAGCTGTTTGACGTCTGTAGGCGGCTCTGTCTTCCGCCTTGGATTCGGTGGTGTTCCTCAGGCTTTTGGGCCAGCTCTCGATCCACCCGACCAGCCGTACAATAGTCTTGTTGCTATGGAGTTGTAAGTTGGTGTGTGGGACTACGCCGCAGAAGCTGAAGAGGTGTTCGGGGGTGATAATGTCTCTTGTGCACTCGCATTGACGCCTTTCTCCGTTCGCTTTTTGGTATGGCCACCCCGCGGTGGCCCTCAGGGCTATCACCTCACGGAGGTGTTGTCTTGTTATTCCTCTCAGATGTTTGTACGAGGCCCTTGGTTTGCCCTTGTACCTGATATCGGCCTGGTCGATTTGTTCTTTCCAGAGGTGTCGGATGTTTTCTTTGATCCTGTCTTTTCCTGTCTTCTGGTCTGTGGCGTATTCGATTACCGGTACGATGCCCGAGTCCTGAAGCCACCTCTTGGTCATGTTCGTGTCCCTGCCCACGAATTTGGCCCTTAGGGCTAGGGCGTTGAGCCTCCCTAGGGCCAGGAGGTCCAGTGGGGGTATGCCTGTTTCGGTCTGGATTGCGATCGTTGGTACCTTGAGCTCTATCCCGTATGCTGTGCGGACTATCTTGTTTAGCGCGACTTGTGCCTCGGCTATCATTGCCTTGTTTTTCCATACTTCGATGCCGTAGGTAAGTTGTGGAAGTACCAACCCCTTGATGAGTCTGTGGGTGCACCATGCGTTCAGTCCGCCAACCTGGTATCTGCTTGTCATGGCCCTGATGCCGTAGCCGGTGTTTGTGGCCTCTGCTATCCAATGTTTCATGTGCTGTTTCCATTTCCAGTCCTCGCTGATGATGAACCCCAGCCATCTCATGATCGTTTGTTTGCCGAGGGGGGTCCCTTCGATGTTGGGCAGAAGGTGTTGGTTCTTTTTTGTGTGGAGTTGTATATATTCTCCCTTTTGCTTAGAGAACTTGTAGCCCGCTGCTGATGCCTTGGTCGTGAGTTGGTCCAGGAGTTCCTGGTGGGATTCTTGCCCTTCCCTCTTGTCTTCGTATGCTGTCGCCACCAGTATGTCGTCGACGTATGAGAATATATCGGTTTCCGCTGTGGTAGATGTCTTGGTTTCACTGTCCACAACGTCCTTAATGCTTATGAGAAACAAAATGGGGGACAGCGGGGATCCCTGTGGGGTGCCCAGGTCCGTGCCGAAGGCTCTTGACGTTCTCCCGTTGAATCGGTATGCTGTTTGCCTGTTGTGTCCCCAGTTTTCGATCCACTGTGCCAGGTGGGAGCTGTGTTCTCTTATCTTGTTGCATGTGCGGTTGAGGTTGAGGTGGTCGAACCCCCCTTCGACGTCCAGGGCTGAGAGGCAGATATTTCTTCCCTTGTTCTTCTCGACGAAGTCGTTTAGGGCTTGTATGGCGTCTGTGGTGCCGTTGCTTTTTCTTCCTCCGAACATGCGGGGGCTTAGGAGGCGGAGGTCAGCCAGCTTGGCCACTATCACTCTCTCCAGAATCTTCGACAGGATGGATTGGAGTTGGATCGGTCGCCAGCTTTTTGCCTGTCTGTAGGAGTCCTTTTTTGCCTTCCTTATGAGGATCGTGGTGCTCGTTTTCCAACTGTCTGGTATCCCTTCGGTGTATGCTCTGTTCATCATTTTGAGGAAGAGGTTTTCTTTCGCCTTTCTGAGCTCACGTACGATTCTTGTGGGAATGTCGTCCGGTCCGGTTGCCGCTCCATTTGGTGAGGCCTTTATGGCTTTGTCGAGCTCTGCTATGGTGATCTTGCTGGAGGTCGTGGTGGGTTTGCACGGGGTAGGTCGTCTGCGTTCCCCCCCATATAGTGCTCTTTGTAGTTCTTCCGCTATGTGAGGGTGTTCGGAGGCGTCGGTACCGTCGGGTCTTGTGAGGGCTGGGATGGGTCTTTTTGTTGTCATGGGTTTGACGCTTCTGAAGCATTCTGGGTCTGTTTCTTCCTGTAGGCTTTTGGCATTGGCTTCTATTTTTGCTTTAGCTATTGCCTGTCTATAGGACTTTATCATCGTTGGAAGCATGGGGTCATGGGGTATTTTCTTTCGTTCCCTTTTGATCTCGCTCCTCATGGTTTCCAGGTCTTTGTTCCAGAATGCCTTTGCTTTGGGCCTAGCTCTGGGGGTGTGCTTGTGGATGATCCTAGTAAGTTCCTTTTGAACCTTGTCCGGGTCCGTGATTCTTTCGTCCAGGAAGAGTAGCTCGGTCTTTATCTTTTCCCAGTCTGCTTTGTCATAACGCAGCGCTAGTTCTTGGGACTTTCTCCATACTATACCGATTTTGATTTTCAGGGCCTTGTGTTGGGCTGACGATATGTCGATGGTGTTGGCCTTGCAGGGTGTGCTGGGGTCTGATATGGCTAGGTCGATTGTGGTACCTCCTTGCACGTTCCGATTGGTGGGCATGGTGATTACGTGCCGGTTTCTAATTTCCATGTTTCTTGATTGTAACCACCGGTTCAGTTTTAGCCCTTCCGCGTTTGATCCTGCTGACCAGTTCCTGTGCTTAGCATTTAGGTCCCCGATGACGACGTTTCTGTCTCCTACGTGCCATTCGTTTTTGGTATCCCAGTCATGTCTGTTGGGTCTCTGGTAGCCGAAGGTGATTTCTGTCCCCGCGCTCCATAGGGTGATGTATTGTGTGGTTATCCGTCCGACGACAAACATGCCAACATATTCGTTTCTAATATAAACGGCACAGCCGTATTTAGCCGCTTTTGTGTCAGCGTAACAAGTGAAGCCTTTCATATCCATCCAATCTTCATTTTCTAGGGGGCACTCTGCTAGTGCTATAATCTTTGGTTTAAGTTTCAGGGAGGACTTAAGTAACTCTGTGACCACATTCATCGACCCGCCGACGTTGTGGAAAATAACATCCGTGGTCGCCATAATTAATTATGGGGGGTGGGGTTGGCCGGCCCTGCCGGTGCTTTGCCTTTTTCGGCGGTGGTGGGGCTGCGGGCCCTGGTCCTTGTGGGGCAGTGTCTATCTCCGGTAAAGTGAGATGTTTCATCGCAGTTCACACATCTCCTGATGGTGTGAGAACATGGTTTTCCTTTGCCCGCCGTGCAATATAGGGAGCCGCACATGTGGTCCTTGGTGTGATGTTGGTTACCGCAGTACTTGCAGATTGAGGGCATTCTGCAATGGGCCCCATGGTGTCCGTATTGTAGGCATCTCTCGCAGTGGGTTGAAGCGTCTTTGCGGATGTATTTTCGGAAGCTACACCTCGATCCGTAGACTGCCATTGCCGGGTGGGGTTTTTTGAGCTCGGCCAGAAGCCATTCGTTGGCCTCTACCGCCACGATTATGGAGGACTTCTCCTTGTTTTCAGCCTCTAGAGCTGATACGGACTTGATCCATTTGGGTCTGTCCATGAGCCTGAGTTCAGGGTTGAAGGCTGTGAGTTCGTTTTCCAGCTCAGTCCATGCCGGGGCGTTGATGTTCCATTCTTCGGTGGTCCAGTGTCTGTCCCCTGAGGTTGCTAGGGGGATACTGTTTACGACTATGTTGACGGTGGGGGTGTCGAGGCCGATGTTGAACCCGAAAATACCAATATCATTGAGGGCTTTCGTTATGCCCCTGATGTTTGCCAGGGCAGGTTCCGCTGGCAGGTCTCCGACGGTGGTGAGTACCAAGTCGTCGTTCCTATTGTATTCCGCGAATGCGAACTTGGTGGTGTTCGACGCACTGTTGATCGCGTCTCTTATCTTTGCCGGTGTGCAGTCGCTAGCCCCTACTCTTCTTCCTTTTTCCACAGACTTAACAAGTAGTCTGCGCTGTCTGGCATGTGGGGTGGATGGGGCGGAGGGGGCGTTCTTCCTTCCGACTCCAGGGGCTGGGGACACGTTCTTTTTCCTGGTCTGTACCAGTTTGAAACCGTCCGTGTTAATGCCGGCCGCAGCGATGGCGGACCAGGCTTCCTTCTTCTTCTCCTCGGCGTTCTCCATGTCTTTTCCAGGGGCAGGGGAGGCAGCGGGGTTCCGGACTGGAACTAGGGTTGGCTTTGGGGCAGGGGGTTTGGGGTTCTGGGCACGGGGGGGGGGGTTGCTTTGTCTGGGGGTTTGTGGGTTTCTGGCCCTAGTGACGGAGGCGATAATGCGTGCCTCCATTTCCATCATCTTCTTTTCCATGCTGTCCTCAAGGACAGCCATGTAGTTGATGAGGTCTTTGCGGGTGGCCGCGCCGTTGAGGAAGTCTTCTGAGAGTCCGGTATTTTCCGGGGTTGCTCCTTCCTTGTCCAGGAGTTGGCACAGGTCGATTGTCACCCGTTCTTCTTCTGTGTTTGTCTGGATGCTGCCACTGGCTTCCGAGAAGGTGTCGGGGACTACTTTTGGTGACCAGATTCTGGCCAGGGGAGAGGAGAAGCGTACGCTTCGCGTTGTTTTTCCTCCGCCTATTTGGGAGGCTGCGTTTGTGCTGGCCCAGGAGGATGCGAACCTGGTGGGGGACGGGAGGGGTTCTGTTGATGTTGGGTATGGTAGCGATGGGTCAGAGAACGGGGTGAGGATGGACGAGGGGGGTTCCGAGTGGGCGTGCTGGCTATCACCAAGTCCTGTTTTTTCCGTGTTCTGTCCGTTTCCCATATCCATGGGGAGTTCTGGTATGGAGGATTCCGGCACGAAGGGAATCAGCTCCTGGGAGGTGGAGGTGGGTGTGCCGGTGTCTTCCATAGTCGCGTCTCCGGTTGGTTGTGAGTCGGGTATTTGTACGGTGTTTGGGTTGACGGGGGAGGGCTGGTAGGAGGAGGCCATTGCGGCGAGTTCTGCCAGGGCTTGGGCGTCGACCGTATTTACCCTTTCATCTCCGAAAATGGAGGCCAGGGCCGTTTGGAAGCCTAGAGGGCGGGGGGCTGGGGCGATAACAGGGGCGTCTGGTCCGGTTTTTGAACCCAAGTGTACAAAGCACATAGTTGTACAGCCCAGTTCCAGTCGGACATCAGGGAACGTGGTTCCGGGGAGAACGGTGCGAGCGAGGATATTGACGCCTTTGTTCGGGCACTCAGAGGCGTGAAGAATGGAGGACCCAGCCGGGAGACAGCCCCTGAGGGTCATGCCAAAGGGTGATCCTGGGTTGAGGACACGAGGTGAGGCTGGGCCAGGGGCAGGGGAGGGTGACTTTTGAGCCCTGGGTTGCCCCTGGACTCTCTTGACAGGAGAGGTAGACATATCAGGGAGGAAACAGTCAGTTACTATGGTTTGCAATTGTTTCCTGGTGTGTTTGGAAGCCTTAGGATAAGCGAGCCTGATTGGCTGCCACACCTAAGGGAGGAGGGTGGTGAGAAAAGCGAGGAGTAGTAAAACTCAGGAAAATCCTGGTTGTACCGGGAGGAAATGGTGTGTTGTCGACAACAAATGTGATAAGTGATATGATTGTATGCGGTGTGGTGCAGTTTGCGCTCAGCTGAAGAGATTTTCCCTTGATATACCGAATAATTTCATGAAAGTAGGTAAAAGGGATAGCGAGGTGCGACTATACTCCCCTACCCCTGCTATTAGCAACTACTTTTCCCAATGGCCTATGTAAGCCTATTGGTGTCCACCTATGGTCGTAGACAATCAAGCTCTTTTCTCTTTCTATACATCCATGTTGATAGTAAATAGAGTTGTGCGCGGTCAGAGGAGGTCCAATATCAAAAGTCTAGACTTTTAACCTTTTATATTTTGCCCATATGGCTGAGCTTATGGTCTAAATCCTGGCATACTTTAGTTAAAGTGAGAGAAAGCACCCTCATAGAATCTGATTGTAGAGCGTTTGACTTATGGGGGGGAACCTCGTAAGATGTCTGCCAGCTAGGGCTTCCTCGAGCATCTGCTAGGATGGAGCCCTCTCGTTCTATCTTCAGTGAATCTGTTGGATATTGTGAGTTGCTCACTGGAGAATAATGGCTTAGTCATGGAGGAGTCTGGAGGTCATCAGTGGCAGGTCTCGCTTGTCTCTTCGGAATCTTCTTTTTTTCTTGCACATATGCAGGTTCTTTTTCTTCCCAGAGAAACCAATCAATAAAACCAATCTCAATTCATTTCTTATTTGATCGTTCCGTACCTCTATCGCCACTGCGAAACTTGTTTGTTTGTTTGTTTGGCTCACGACTCATTGGGTTCAACTTGCAACAGGTCATTTCTAACAGAATCTGCCGGAAGGCGCCGCGACTGTTCATGAACTATCACTCGCGTTAACTGTTGGATTAGTGGTGGTCCGCTGTACAGATTAACTTAGGCAGTGTTGGGTACGCCCAGATACGTCTGTAGAAGAACTGCGAGTGGGGCCAACCTAATACATCCCTGAATCCGGAGTTGGGTCCACATCCCATTCTCTCCCTTATTGCTTGTTAAACAAACCCTCTTTCTACCTATTTAGGCACCAGAATGTTGACTATACCACTACATGGTGTGCGCGCCAGGTTGAACTACTCTCACCTCTCCAAATGATTCACTCGGGATGGTGAATTCGTGTTATCGGAATTGCCGGTGTGAAGGGTATGAATACAGTTATCATATGTATGACCATAATATAGACCACAGACGAGAAGTCTTCAAGGCCAAATAAACCGTGATTGGCTCCCTCCCCTGCATTACAGTGTGCATGGCTGACTCAAAAACGTCAGGGCCTCCAACCCCCCCTGCCCCCTGCGCCTGCACAAAGCTTACCGTTGTCGCATCCTCGGTGTTTGGATGAGAACATCCGGAAAAACCCCATACAACCAGTAGGGCAGGTGAGACAACCGTCGGGATATCGCGGCCGGAGATAGGGCAGGAGCGCCTGGTTCCACAGATCTTCAACGCATGGCCTCACTTATCTCCTCTTCCTACGGCTCGTGAGGACCCTACCTGATCTACCATAAGTCTGATGCTAGACCGAAAGCAACTCTACCCCCAACTGATAGTTCCGTTAGGTAGCGTGCCTCGGGTAAGAGGAATATCACCTTTCCCCGCCGAAAGGAAGGCTTCTAATCCTCCGGAGGAATCGTTCCTACCCGTTTCAGGCGTACGCCCCCCCCATCTCACCCTATCGCAGGAGAAACGTAAGCCGTTTTCATTTACCGAGTAGCCTAACCTATCCCTTGGTCGGATAAGACTGTCAAAGTTGTAGCCTGGTCCGTGCACTGCTTTTGGAGAAACTTGATTGGAGGAGAATGGGCAACACAGCCACTTCATGATGAGAACTTCTCGCAAATAATTTCTCGTCACTAAGAGTGGGGAAAGTGCACGGACCAGGCTACAACTTTGACCGTCTCATCCGACCAAGGGATACTCCCTTCTCCTTTAGGCCGAGGTAAACGTGATGATGGCTAAATCATTTAGACCACTAAAACTCAACCCGGTACGCTACCGTAGCCTTCTACTCATTCTAGTTTTCGTGATGCTGGACCACTTGCAGACTGTTTGGAACGCTCAAGGTATCACAGCGCAGCACCGAGCCCCGCCCAAAAGGTATTACAATTCACCCTGCCGCCATCTCGGAGGAGTCAGGCGCTTGAATAATAATAATATGGAAATTTAGATATTTTTATTTTTCCCTGGAGGGCACAGTGCTGGGGTAAATTTTATGGAATCAGGATTACAAATCAAGCCGAGGGCAAAGGTTACACCATCGTGTCTCATCGCGGCCGAGTTTCCCGCATCAGATCTTTATAAGAGTTGAGCCGCTCTCCCATCGTCGGACAAAGATACTGACAGTCTGCGTAACGGAACACGGCCGAGATGGGGGGGAAGTGCTCGTATTTTTCTTCTTTCTTCCCACTAGTCTGCCCGCTTCCGAGTTTCCAGATCACTTAACACTTTTTACATTTGATATTTGAGCCCCCGAGCTAGGGTTGATCTCACTATCCTACAGATTTCCCGGACGCGCGGACCGTGCGCTTGATCGAAGGACAATTTGATACCCAATCATTCATAAACGTGACATTGTGCTGTGAGAGCTTAGATATACGCTATACTCGAGTACCCGTACTACATCTTCTTGCCGGACACCATGCCCTTGATCCCTAAGGCTCAGGTATTGGAGCGGCTGATAAGCATCTGTGCAGCACAGAGGCTCCAATGTCAGAATAGTTTCCCCGATATCTGCCGATTCCGCGGGAAGTCAGCCGCGAACTGAAGCGGCAGCTACTGATATCCCATAGTTGTTTCCGTACATACCCACTGTCCGAGTACTCACGGTAGTACAACACCACCGCGAAAAGCGACCCCGCGCCGGAGCAGTTTGTCTCCCAGCGATCCGCCCCCTTCCCACATTTGGGTACCGGCCAACAACACAACCCTTCGCGTATTGTCCGCCGTACGCTATTTCCAAGTATTAACCGCAATGGATATGGATAAATGAAACCACTATGATACGCCGATAGCTTCGAACAGTGCAGCCCCTCAAAGTAGTTTTTTCCATTTAGCATAATGATATCCTTTTTTATCTTTTTTATCCCAGGCCTGTGCTGAACCAATCACCTTTTTCTCTCTCAAAACTCAGATTCAGAGTTGTGGGACTGGCGGTCACAGCATTCTGGGTCCTCTAAACCGCTTGCCCCCCCCCCCTCCCCCCCCCTCCCGTGCAATGGCGTGACGCTAGCTACCGGTATCGCGACCAGCAAACCGCTTCCAGCGAGGTGCGCCAGGACCGGGTTTACTTGGGCCCAAAATGCAAAGTGAGCTGAGATTAAGCTGCGCCAGCAGAAGCGAGGCCTTTTGCCCCAATTACAATCGCTAGCCGTAACACTCCTACAGTATGCCCCACTCACCATCGTGGTCACAGCAAGAACCCGGGGTTCTTAATCCATAACCGCGGTCAAGTGGGTTAGCCGAATGCCGTGGCGTGCGGGTAGGGACGGTGCCAGAATCTGAGTAATCAACTGACGGGGAAAAATTCCTCAACTTGGGGGAAGACGAAAGTATAGTTCACCGATAATCACTCGAGTGGGAACCCTAACCCACTGTTTCAAGGATTTCTATTCGGGCATTCATATTAGGATAGTATCCCTGGATAATGTTCTTGGATGATTAGTGTCTCTATACATGAGAGCCCCCCGGGGCACATGAACCACCCACCCGACCCGGCGTGTAAGCTACAAGAAGGCACAATTGTGGCCTAGGACCCTTATTCATCGCAAGGTATCACTGTCAATAAGCCACCGGAACACAGCTCAAGTTCGCTCCAAGAAGCGCCGTGATAGTAGCTAAGAATTAGCCAACGCAAGATCACAGCACCTGTTATGGTACCATCCCAATACCCTGTTGAGTGTAGTGTTGTGGACGGCGTTGAGGGTAAACTACTGGTTGCTGGTCCTATTCAGATAGCAGCGGCGCGCATCTGAGAATGAACAAGTTCTCTCTCACGTCCACCACGTCCACCCATCCAACATGGTACCACTGATGCCGGAAATGCGCCACGACCAATCCCAAACTCTGCTTGCGACGGCGATCACATTTTCTAATATACTACCCACTGCCCGTTGGCGCACCGGTATTCTGGAATGGACCCCCCGACCCGGACAGCTAAACCCAAATGAGAAATTTTCGAGTGGCTTTCTTGGCTTGATTGGATGAACTGTGGCGACCGCAACTGGCCGCCTCCCGTTTCCTCATACAAAACCCACCAGTCAGCACCTGCCCGGGTGGCTAGGGAGGCAGTCTACCACAAATTGGGGCAAGGGAAGGCATAAATTACACCTTGGTAGGATATTCTATACAGATGACTAAGGCGTGCCTCATGTTGGTAAGCACGATCACATAGCTATGATCTGAGGTCTGCACATCTGCGAATTTGTGATACCACGTATTATAACAGGAATAATTAGGCGAGTTTCTCTCCTCATGATACCTGTCATCAACCACCCAATAACATACCCAAGCAAGCAAACAACCTCCGGAACCAGCAAGAAACAACGGTAAGTAGCCCCACTCAATGCTCCCACAAATGACTTATAATCATGAAACACCCACCAAATACACAACCCCCTCAAATACACATTCGCTCCTGGATGCGCTCCGGATTGGCTGAATCTTAGTAATCCAAAGCTGCAAGCCAGTCAGTGGGGAGTGGGTATTTGGGGGGGTTGTGTATTTGGGTGTTCCGCGATCGTAGAGCACTGGAGACTGACTTGGGGATTCACTAGAAGATGCCCGTCCTGATGCTCCGTCCAATGCTCCGCCCAATGCTCCGCCCAATGCTCCGTCCTGTGCTCAGAGTTGCCCCTTCAAGTTCCGTTCATAACCAGCACGTCAATGTGCTCAAAGCAGTTCAGAACCATCCTTTGAAAAAGGCGTTCGAGAGGCTTGAGGGCAGCATCAATTCCGCCAGGAAGGAGAGGAGAGTTTTTTTTTTGCCTCCTGGTCGGAACATTTGTTTTAGGGGCATGTTATACTAAATCACTAATAGAGAAATCCTCTTCTTTGTGTTGACACTTCTATAGACCGGCGTCGAAATTTTATACTCCGATGCACAAACGCAAGAAAAGTCTTAGGAGCATTTCACCAAAGGGCTTGAGAGGGTGGGGGGGGGGGGGAGGGTAGAGGGGTTTTGTTGTTGGGTGTGGTGGGGGTGCGAGCGGCCATCTTAGTTGTGTTGTGGAGAAGGAGATAGGGAAAGCCCGCGAGACTCTCAAGAGTCTTGGGGGCCCGCCGTTGGTTTTAGTTGTGATTGAGTCGTCCCGTTGAGGGACGAAAAATAATAATTATTGTTATTAATAAATTACGGGCCGTCTGGTTGCCATAAAACTTGAATCAAGATGTGATAATAATTGTGTCGAAATGAAAGTGTCTGAAATACTGGTCGTAAATCATTACCGTACGAGCGCATGTGGTATCACTCGGATGGATGGCTGTGAACAGGGCAGTCCGTGGCCCATGCTCTATCGGAGGGCATCCCCGCGGCAATGATTCTTTCGGGTCGTGCAGGGGAATTTTGGGAGAGGTGAATGGAAAATCCATCCATCGGGTTGGGAGGGGGGAGGGGGGGCGGCTAATATGGTTGTGACACTCTTGACAGATGAATATCATGGCACGATATTTGTGGGGGTGTTCCATCCTCCGCGCCCGCCCGAGCACAGACGCAGGAAACGAATGATTTCTTTTAAAAAAAAATTCTGCGAACCGCTGCAGAAACTATATCCAACCCTTGAGGGTTAATTCGACACAATCGCAGGGGGAGGGAGAGGAGGAGGAGAGGAGAAAATTTTAGTAGAGCCGCCTTGGCGGTCCGGGAATATTAGGGGTGAAAGAGAAATTAGCTACGGCTGCATTTAAACCTTTCCATGCTGGGCTAAGGGTATTTGAGCTAGAGCAAGTTACTGTACTGTATTTCTTTCAATTTTTTTCTTTCTCCTTTGCTAGGAAGGGAGGAGAAATGGAGAGAAGAAGCGGACGGGGGGAGGGGGTTCTGATCGGGATCTTTTTTTACTTTTTCGCCAAACTGATGCTGGTCTACAAGGACAAGTACCATCAGCTGGATCAAGGATCGGTATGCGGCTAGCCGTGACATGGGACTCGCAGTAAAAAGTGCCAGCGCTTGGCAGGCTGGGACATAGCAGCGCCGGGTGTGCGAAAGGGGTTAGTCGTTTGGTCTCGCAGACATGACATGTTACACAATGCGACCAAAGGGGAAGGACAGACGTTCCGTGACATTGGTAGTTTGCTTTTCCTCTAGCAATAAGTGGCAAGAACGAGCAATGGTGCGATAGGGCACTGAAGGGTGGGCTGGAGCCCCGATAACTTAGGCCCCTTTGCGAACACGGATGGGTTGTCCTTCCTATCATATTAAAACTCGGATATAAAAATGCAAAGTTCATCTCGCCGCGGGAGAAGGAATAGGTGTGTCGGCTATCATACGCTACAGATGGCCCCATCGTTCCAACAGAGGATTTACCAACGAAAGATTACGACATTAGATTGCCTTGCCTTAGCTTGGCGGGGGGCTCCCTCAGGCTAGGTGTCTAGTCTGTTGGGGTTGGGCGTTGAGTAGCAGGGCTGGGAGAGGAAGGGATTGTAACAAGACTGGTATCATAGCGCACATTTCGGCGAAGGGTGGAGGAGAAGCTTTCGCTACTGCACCGCGAGGAAAGCGTAAACACCCCGCTCTAGAGGACGGGAAATCCAATCCAATGGGAAAGGGCAGGGGATGCACTGCCTCACTGGCAATCTTGGCTTGCGTCTGCGACCGCCCAAGTGAATTGGCTTGGGCCAAGAGGGCCAAGATGAGGCCAAGATATGTGGGCCAAGAAGAGGAAGAAGTGTGTGTGTGCCAGAGGAAGGGCAGTCAGCAGCGGAGGGGGTGGGGTGAGAACAAGGAATTGGATAGCTGCCGTGGTCGTCAATCGCGTGGTAAATGATCCCGGGAGTTTGGGCTTTGGTAGTCGGTAGGAGGGTAGGGAGTTTTTTTTGAGTGATGGAGGATCGATGTATTGGAGTGAATAAATTGAGAAGTCGTGATAGGGAGAAGGATGAGTGTGCTGGGATGGATGGATCCCTCTTTACGGTTGTGTAACTGAAAAGTATGGTTACCGGATATTCCAATTGTGATAAGGTGAAGTCTTTGTTTTCTCGGTAGAAGTGGACAGGATAACCCCTGCTAGGGTTACAGCTGTGATAAAAACAGAGCGCCTTCAACGAACTGTATCATAAGCCAGGGTGTGGGAGAGAGTGCGCAGTGCCGAGCGTACGAGCACAAGTACGAGTGCTACTCGTATGTGCTGTGTCTTGGGAGAGGATCCGGGCTGGTAGAGGACTGTCGAGCAAGGGGTTGTCGGCCAAGAGAAGGCTATGTACAATGATACCGGAGCAAAAACATTGAGGAAGCATGCAGGGTATTCACTCATATCATCCGGTAGATACTCGTATTGCATGATGGTGACACTCGCAACCTTTGCCAAAATTTATGGACGTCTTCCCTGCCCCAATAGCTTGATTTTTTTTTTTTTTGCTTGGTAGGCTGAGCCAAATCGTTCGTACGCGGGGAGCCAAATACGAAGAGCCAATGTAGTGCACCTGCACGAATGCTGAGGTGCGATTTCATCCATCACAGGGGCTGGAGTTAAAATGTGCTTGCTATTCGATGGTTACGGCACGAAGTGTGACAAAGGTACCATACCCTAGGGGCAACCACCTCGCGCCATGTGGGGGGGTGGGGCCTGAATATCTGCTATGCGGCGCAGGAAGAGAGCAACGAATTTGGGACAAGTTTGGATGTTACGGTATTTATTGGAAGCGCTGGTTGGAGGTTGTGCTCGCATGAGAATTGGTTGTTTGTTGGTGGGGTTATGAGGAAAGCAGGAGAGGGGGAAGCGTGGGACTGAGAGTGTGTACGGTGTTGGGGGCTTGGAATTGACATCGGTGGGTGATCATCTGCTTACATAATACATGCGAGAGAATTAGGGCTTGGCGGGGAATAAGCTAGAAAATGACGATGCTTGGGTAATTTGAGGTGGTGCTGCCTCCACGAGTATTGGCTTTATTGGGAGCCAAGAAATGTAGATTTAGAGAGAAGCGCCTTCTAAGCACCTGTATGGGGCCATATTTTCCCAAAGATGTGACTGTGGTTGGAATATTTCGAGAGTATTAGTGTGTGGTCGAGTTATTGGTTGATTGGCGGTGCGGAACAGAATGCAGTGCTTGCAGTGAAGGGACTTGAAGGAACAACGGTAGGGCAAGAGAAGTGAAAGCCGAGAGCACAAGTAGGAAATCGGGATGTCCATTTATTCCGTCATGATCCGGCCCAGCCGCAACTATCGGGGAATTCGGGAGAGGAGCTTTCTTCCTTCCTCACCATCTGTCTAGACGATATTTCATTTGGAAACTGAAGATGTATTCTTTATCGGAAACATGTTGCTGGGGAGGAATAATGGAGAGCGAGAATGTGGGTATTACTTTGTAGTATACTAAGGCTCTAATCAGTGATACCGGTAGTGGAGGAGCTGTAGGCTACAAGCATTCTTACACCATTGCCTTTTATGGTAGCGGTGGGAAATGTGTGCACGCACATACCGTGTTTCCGCAATTCCTCTCCACCCTCTTCCACTCCGTCGTACCACCCAGCATGGGGATTGTGAAAAAAAAAAAAAAAAGGTTTATCTGTTTGTTTCAAAGTGTTGCTGAAGGTCCGATTTTTTTTTCCAGTCCCTTCTCCCTCATTGGCTTACCTCCGATCTCACGACTCCTCCGATCGCCTTACTTTTGTTGCACGAACGGGGGAAAGGGACCGGTTCGTGAGAGGGTTTGAAAATGTACGGTAGTGTTAACATGAGGTGAGGTGAGGTGAAGTGAGTGAGTGGGTGAGCGAGTGAGTGAGTAGTGAGTGAGTGACTGATTGGGTGATAGAGTGACGAAGCTTTCTTTCTTAATTCACTCTTTCCCTTCTTCATCGACCATCTCTTCCTCTTCCCTTCTATCATAACAATCACCACCTCGTCCTCCTTCTCCACCCTGTTTACCTCACCACACCCTCGGGGGGGGGGGGGGGGGGGGGGGGGGGGGGGGGGGGGGGGGGGGGGGGGGGGGGGGGGGGGGGGGGGGGGGGGGGGGGGGGGGGGGGGGGGGGGGGGGGGGGGGGGGGGGGGGGGGGGGGGGG
>Ga0307517_10000816_pt1 | contig 53629 bp, 22 predicted proteins | sample 23_EM_MG_FD_194515 | JGI IMG/M metagenome (GOLD analysis project Ga0307517, IMG submission 194515) | Populus trichocarpa ectomycorrhiza microbial communities from riparian zone in the Pacific Northwest, United States - 23_EM | ecosystem: Host-associated > Plants > Roots > Unclassified | place... | reverse complement strand
TGTCAGCAAAACAGGAAAACTCAAGAACTTTCATAACAGCTTTGCCTCAGTTTGGCCACGCAGAAAGCAGCAATTTGCTGCTTTTCATTTTCCTGCGTCTCGCACGCAATAAAGTGAGGGATCCATACACAGTAAACAGCTTTTTTTTCTTAACCAAACACAAGCTCAGTGCGTTTTTGAAGAAATGCAACCTCTACCTCATAGCCAAACGGGCTCTTATTTTTCCATTTAAATATTCTTAAGTATCTATTCTACAATATTTTAAATTATTAGCTAACGTGTTAGTCAAGAAAGCAGCAGCAGCAAAATCTGGTTGATTAATTCATTTCTCCGCCGATAGAAGAACACGAAAATTCAGAAGAGATTGTAAAAGTTTCTTCGCTCTCTCAACCAAAGAAGCTACGGTAAGCATTCCAATCTCTCTCTAGCTTTTTTTTTCCTTTTTTGAATTTCGATTCGAATCAATAAAACGTAATTAGGGTTTTGTTGTTTTCGTTCAACACGGTCGTTATCTCTCTTAATACTTAACTCTACCCATCCATCTTAGTTAGGGTTAGAGTTAGGATACGAAGACTATCCAAGGTATCTATCTGGTTAGGGTCTATCATCCTTACGTTTTGCTTTTCTTTTAAATCGAGTTTTGGTTTCTAACTTTAATTGTTGCGTTTGATTGGGAAATTCAATAATGGCGCATCTGGGTGGTGGTGCTGAGGCACACGCTCGATTCAAGCAATACGAGTACAGAGCCAATTCCAGTCTGGTTCATACTACTGATACTCGACGACGTGATACTCATGAGCCCACTGGTGAACCTGAGTCTCTCTGGGGCAGGATTGACCCTAGAAGTTTTGGTGACCGTGCTCACAGAGGGAGACCTTCTGAGTTAGATGAGAAGATTAACAAGGCTAAGGGGAAGAAGAAGGAGCGTGATGCTCTTTCTGAAGCTGTCCGTGGTTGTCAAGCTAAGAGGCGCCGCCTTAGAGAGGAGAGTGTCCTTACTTCTACTGAGGAGGGCGTTTACCACCCCAAGACCAAGGAAACTAGAGCTGCCTATGAAGCTATGCTAAGTGTCATTCAGCAGCAATTGGGTGGTCAGCCTCTTAATATTGTTAGTGCTGCCGCTGATGAGATTTTGGCTGTTCTCAAGAACGAGTCTGTTAGGACGCAGGACAAGAGGAAGGAGATTGAGAAGTTGTTGAACCCTATTCCCAACAGTATGTTTGATCAGTTTGTTTCAATTGGTAAGCTTATCACTGATTACCAAGATGGGGGTGATGGTGCTGGGGTCTCCGTTGCTAATGGTGATGATGTCCTTAATGATAATGTGGGTGTTGCTGTGGAGTTTGATGAGGACAATGAAGATGAGGAAGGGGATAGTGATCTGGATATGGTGCCACAGGAGGAGGAGGAAGAGGAAGAGGATGATGATGTGGTGGAAGCAGGTGGTTCTGGGGCCATGCAGATGGGTGGCAGAATCGATGATGATGAAATGAGGGGGGCAAATGAGGGAATGAACCTTAATGTTCAGGATATTGATGCTTATTGGCTACAAAGGAAGATTTCACAAGCTTATGAACAGCAGATTGATCCACAACAGTGCCAGAAGCTAGCAGAAGAAGTGCTGAAGTTACTTGCCGAGGGAGATGACAGGGAAGTTGAAACGAAGTTGCTGTTACATCTCCAGTTTGATAAGTTCAGCTTTATAAAGTTTCTTTTGTGGAACAGGCTGAAGATTGTCTGGTGTACACGTTTAGTTAGGTCCAAAGATCAGGAGGAGAGGAAGCAGATAGAGGAGGAAATGATGGGTTCAGATCCTGATTTGGCAGGGATTTTGGAGGAACTGCATGCCACTAGGGCAACTGCTAAAGAGAGGCAAAAGAACTTGGAGAAGAGTATAAGAGAAGAGGCTCGCTGGCTGAAGGATGAGGCTGGTGGAGATGGGGATAGGGGTAGGAGAGGACTTGTTGATAGAGATGCTGAAAGTGGTTGGTTGAAAGGCCAGCCTCAGTTGCTTGACTTGGACAGCATTGCTTTTGAACAGGGTACTGGCCTTTTGATGGCAAACAAAAAGTGTGATCTTCCTGTTGGTTCTTTTAAACATCAGAAAAAGGGTTATGAAGAAGTTCATGTACCAGCATTGAAGCCACGGGCAATACCTCCTAATGAGAGGTTTGTAAAGATATCAGAAATGCCAGACTGGGCTCAACCAGCTTTCGAAGGGATGCAACAGTTGAACAGGGTGCAGAGTAAAGTCTATGAGACCGCCCTTTTCAAGGCAGATAATATACTCCTGAGTGCTCCAACTGGAGCAGGAAAAACCAATGTTGCAGTGCTCACTATACTTCAGCAAATTGCCTTGAACAGGAATCTGGACGGTTCATTCAACAATAACAATTATAAGATAGTTTATGTGGCTCCAATGAAAGCCCTTGTGGCTGAAGTTGTGGGTAATTTGTCCAATCGGCTGCAGGAGTATGGTGTCCAGGTGAAGGAACTAAGTGGAGATCAAACAATGACCCGCCAACAAATTGAGGAAACTCAGATAATTGTGACAACCCCTGAAAAGTGGGACATTATCACCAGAAAGTCTGGTGATCGCACCTATACTCAACTTGTGAAACTCCTTATTGTTGATGAGATTCACCTTCTTCATGATAATAGAGGACCTGTGCTTGAGAGTATTGTTGCAAGAACCGTTAGGCAAATTGAAACAACAAAGGAAAATATCCGGTTAGTGGGGCTGTCAGCTACACTCCCTAATTTTGAGGATGTGGCTTTGTTTTTACGGGTTGATCTGGAAAAGGGGCTCTTCCATTTTGACAATAGCTACAGGCCAGTTCCTCTTTCTCAACAGTATATTGGAATCAATATAAATAAGCCACTGCAGAGGTTTCAGTTGATGAATGATATCTGTCACGAGAAGGTAATGGATGTAGCAGGAAAGCATCAAGTTCTCATCTTTGTCCACTCAAGGAAGGAAACAGCCAAAACAGCTCGAGCAATAAGGGACACTGCACTTGCTAACGATACTCTAAGTAGATTCTTGAGAGAGGATAGTGCAAGTCGTGAGATTCTCCAAACTGATTCAGAATTGGTGAAAAGCAATGATCTCAAAGATCTTCTGCCCTATGGATTTGCTATTCATCATGCTGGGATGAAAAGAGGTGATCGTCATCTTGTTGAGGAGCGCTTTAGGGATAGGCACGTGCAAGTACTGGTTTCTACTGCAACTCTAGCTTGGGGTGTTAACTTGCCTGCTCACACTGTGATTATCAAAGGGACTCAGATTTACAATCCAGAAGAAGGAGCATGGACTGAACTAAGTCCACTGGATGTTATGCAGATGTTGGGTCGTGCTGGCAGGCCTCAGTATGATTCATACGGGGAAGGGATTATCATCACAGGCCATAGTGAGCTGCAGTACTACCTTTCCTTGATGAATCAACAACTTCCCATTGAAAGTCAGTTCGTATCCAAGCTGGCTGATCAGTTGAATGCAGAAATTGTTCTAGGATCAGTTCAAAATGCCAGGGAAGCTTGCCACTGGCTCGAGTATACTTACTTGTATGTCCGGATGATGCGAAACCCTACACTTTATGGCTTAGCACCAGATGTTCTTACTAGGGATATCACATTGGAGGAGAGGAGGGCTGATCTGGTAGGCACCCTACTCTTTTATATAGTTTTTATATATATATATATCAATTGGCTTTCTTTATTTGCTATTAGCTCCAGGCATGTGTCACATATGTTTATAACATTTGTTTATTTTTTACTTATTTGTGCTTTATGTGGTGGAGACAAAATTTGGTATACTTGTCCCATTTTCTTTAGTGGTTCTTTAGTTGCCCAAACCACTGTTGTAGAAGTAAATGTCCCAGGACTCCCTGTTATGTTAGATTTGGTTTTTGGTATCTGTGCTTTCATCTGCTGTCATTAGATCATATGTGTCCCATTCAAATTTGTGCTTTATCACACGGATTTTGCATATTCAATGTTTTTGAAAAAAGCTGTTCACCGTGTCCCTTGTGTCTTCATCATCATTGCTTTGTTCTCCCTATATGGATCTCTTGAGTGCCGAATATCATTTTTACTGTGTGATGATATATTAGGTGCTTCGATAGACTGGTTGCATCAGCACACGACATCACTAGTTGAGTGGGGATATATAGGTTATCATGTATAATTAGTAACTCAACTTTGTCTGAACTTGTGAAGATATGTTTATGGAGAATATGCATTTCTATAACACACAAACTATTGACTTATGAATTGGAAACCATATTAAGTCATGGTATACTGGACTAGAAATTGGGGTATCCAATGTCTTCTTTCGAAACTTGAAACTCACTGTCATAAGATGATTGCTTATGAAATGAGTGGAAGAGGAAAGCATACACCACCAACAACTAAGCCTCCATTTATAACTTTTATGGACATGGGGAAAGAGTTTGGGTTTCAAGTATGTTCTTGGTTTGAATAAACTATAGTGTGATTGTCTTCCTCTGTTCCCCTTATCTTTGTTCTTTCTTTCTTTAATCACTTGTTAGTTTGAAATTGATGTGGTATTGTCGAATTTCCTTTCATCTGTCTAGTCTTCCAATATAATTGCGATGTCATTTTTTTCCAGCCCTTATTTGTCTTCCGTAGGAAATTTTCATTGCATGTATTGACAGATGTTTATGCCTTCTTAATTTAAATTAACTGTGGTGGCTGGTTTCATCTGCTAAAAGTAATGTTCCTAATTATTTTTCAAAAAGTCTAATTGTGTTTTAATGGGCTTTTGTTCTTTTTGCAGATACATTCTGCTGCTACTATCTTGGACAAAAATAATTTGGTCAAGTATGACAGGAAGAGTGGATATTTCCAGGTGACTGACTTGGGTCGAATTGCGAGCTACTACTATATTACTCATGGGACAATGTCCACATATAATGAGCATTTGAAGCCAACAATGGGAGATATTGAGCTGTGTCATCTATTCTCACTAAGTGAAGAATTTAAATATGTTACAGTTAGACAAGATGAGAAGATGGAACTGGCAAAGCTTTTGGACTGTGTTCCAATCCCTATCAAGGAAAGCCTAGAGGAGCCTAGTGCCAAAATTAATGTTTTGCTGCAAGCATATATTTCTCAGCTAAAGCTCGAAGGGCTTTCATTGACATCTGACATGGTGTTCATAACTCAGGTTTGTGTTCTTCTAATTAGCATTGCAGTTTCTTCTTTCTTTCTTTTCCAGTTAGATTCTTGATTTGTATACAACTTTTATTCATTTGTTTCTGTTTTCTTTGAAGAGTGCTGGTCGTCTTATGCGAGCTCTCTTTGAGATTGTCTTGAAAAGAGGATGGGCCCGGTTAGCTGAGAAGGCTTTGAACTTGTGTAAAATGATTAATAAGAGAATGTGGAGTGTCCAGACTCCCCTTCGCCAATTCCATGGGATCCTTAATGAAACTCTGATGATGTTGGAGAAGAAAGATTTGTCATGGGAAAGGTACTATGACCTTAAACCACAGGAGATTGGTGAGCTCATCCGTTTTCCCAAGATGGGCAAAACACTGCACAAGTTCATCCACCAATTCCCAAAGTTAAACCTTGCAGCACATGTTCAGCCCATTACTCGCACCGTGTTGAGGGTTGAACTTACAATAACTGCAGACTTTCTATGGGACGAAAACGTTCATGGATATGTGGAACCATTTTGGGTTATCATGGAGGATAATAATGGTGACTCTATTCTTCATCACGAGTACTTTATGCTGAAAAGGCAGTCCGTTGATGAGGAACAGGTTGTGGACCCCACACTGAATTTCACAGTGTTGATCCATGAGCCATTGCCACCTCAGTATTTCATTCGTGTTGTGTCAGATAAATGGCTTGGTTCACAAACAGTTTTGCCCATCTCTTTAAGGCATCTTATCTTGCCAGAAAAGTATCCACCTCCTACAGAATTGTTGGACTTGCAGCCTCTGCCTGTGACTGCGTTGAGAAATCCATCATATGAAGCTCTTTATCAAGATTTTAAGCATTTTAATCCAGTGCAAACTCAGGTCTTTACTGTTCTTTATAATACAGATGATAATGTCTTGGTTGCTGCACCAACAGCGAGTGGGAAAACTACCTGTGCAGAGTTTGCCATATTGAGGAATCACCAAAAGGGACCAGAGTGTGTAATGCGTGCAGTTTATATTGCTCCTCTTGAAGTAATTGCCAAGGAACGCTATCGTGATTGGGAGAGAAAGTTTGGCCAAGGTCTTGGCATGCGCGTTGTTGAATTAACTGGGGAAACAGCTACAGACTTGAAGCTACTTGAAAGGGGTCAAATAATCATCAGCACTCCTGAGAAATGGGATGCTCTGTCTCGACGATGGAAACAGCGGAAGTATGTCCAGCAAGTTAGTCTTTTTATCACTGATGAGCTTCACTTGATTGGGGATCAAGGTGGTCCTGTCTTGGAGGTGATTGTCTCTAGGATGCGATACATTGCTAGTCAGATAGAGAACAAGATACGGATTGTGGCTTTGTCTTCCTCTCTTGCAAATGCCAAGGATCTTGGGGAATGGATAGGAGCTACATCTCATGGCCTTTTCAATTTTCCTCCTGGTGTGCGTCCTGTGCCCCTGGAAATACACATTCAAGGTGTTGATATTGCCAATTTTGATGCAAGGATGCAAGCAATGACGAAACCAACATATACTTATATTGTCAAGCATGCAAAGAATGGTAAGCCAGCTATTGTCTTTGTTCCCACAAGAAAGCATGTGCAACTCGCTGCTGTAGATCTGATGACATACTCAAGTGTGGATGGTGGAGAGAAGCCAGCTTTTCTGTTAAGGTCTGAAGAATTGGAGCCTTTCATTGGAAAGATCCAGGAAGAAATGTTGAGAGCCACTTTGTACCATGGAGTTGGGTACTTGCATGAGGGCTTGAGCAGCTTGGATCAAGAAGTTGTGTGCCAACTGTTTGAAGCTGGGTGGATTCAGGTTTGTGTCATGAGTAGTTCATTATGCTGGGGGTTGCCTTTGTCAGCACATTTAGTGGTGGTGATGGGAACTCAATACTATGATGGGCAAGAAGATGCTCGCACGGATTATCCTGTCATAGATCTTCTGCAGATGATGGGTCATGCTAGCCGACCTCTTCTAGATAACTCTGGAAAGTGTGTCATCCTTTGCCATGCACCTCGTAAAGAATATTACAAGAAATTCTTACATGAAGCATTTCCCGTGGAAAGTCGTTTGCACCATTTCTTACATGATAATTTTAATGCTGAAGTTGTTGCTGGAGTTATTGAGAACAAGCAGGATGCTGTAGATTATCTCACGTGGACATTCATGTACAGGAGGCTCACTCAGAATCCAAACTACTACAATCTCCAGGGAGTTAGTCACAGGCATCTTTCTGATCACCTCTCAGAGCTTGTTGAGAACACATTGGCTGACCTAGAGAAGAGTAAATGTGTTGCTATCGAGGATGACATGGACCTTTCTCCTTTGAACCTTGGCATGATAGCATCTTGCTATTACATCAGTTATACTACTATAGAACGTTTTAGCTCCTCTCTGACTCCCAAAACAAAGATGAAGGGTCTTCTGGAAATCCTCTCTTCAGCCTCAGAGTATGTGCAACTGCCAATACAACCTGGGGAGGAGGAGATGCTTCGAAGATTAATCAATCATCAGAGGTTTTCGTTTGAAAATCCTAGATATGCTGATGCACATGTGAAGGCTAATGTGTTGCTACAAGCCCATTTCTCTAGGCAATCTGTGGGTGGGAACCTAGCATTGGAACAGCGAGAGGTGCTTCTTTCTGCCAGTAGATTGCTTCAAGCAATGATTTATGTCATTTCAAGCAATGGCTGGTTGAACTGTGCTCTCCTTGCTATGGAAGTTAGCCAAATGGTGACACAAGGGATGTGGGAGCGAGATTCCATGCTTCTACAGCTTCCACACTTCACAAAGGAGTTGGCTAAGAAATGCCAGGAGAACCCGGGAAAGAGCATTGAGACAGTGTTTGATCTGGTAGAGATGGAAGATGATGAGAGGCGTGAGCTTTTGCAGTTGTCAGATTCTCAGGTGCTAGATATTGTGAGGTTTTGCAATCAATTTCCCAACATTGATATGTCTTACGAGGTGATGGATGGTGATAATGTGAGGGCAGGAGAAGACATCACTTTGCTTGTCACCCTTGCAAGGGATCTAGAGGGGACAGAGGTGGGACCTGTTGATGCCCCAAGGTATCCTAAACCCAAAGAAGAAGGGTGGTGGCTTGTTGTCGGTGATACCAAGAGCAACCTGTTGCTTGCCATCAAGAGGGTTTCCCTTCAGAGGAAGTCAAAGGTGAAGCTGGAGTTTGCTGCTCCTACAGATGCTGGAAGGATGTCATACACTCTCTATTTCATGTGTGATTCTTATCTTGGCTGTGACCAGGAATACAACTTCTCTGTTGATGTCGGTGAAGCTGCAGGCCCAGATGAAGACAGTGAAGGAGAGTAAACTGCAGTTAGATATTTTTTTTCCTTCTCATTTTTGTCTCTTCCAGTAGCAATATTGGAATTTACAAGAATAGCTGGCTAATCTTTCTAATCTTGGTTGGTGTATTTGCTTTTGTTTAAGGAGATGGTCATATATATAGTTCATGCTGTCGGCGAAAATGACTGCTTTGAACATGTATGGCAATGTGATGAAGATTTAGATTCAGGTGGCGGTGCCTTGCTTTTGCAGACCTGGTAGAGTTGGTACCCAGATGAAATTTCTTTCGTGGTTCATTGCTTTTTTTCTTTGTTACTGAATTTGTAATTAATGTATATAATTTTCACTGCACTTCTTGGTGGTGCATTTTTTTTAGGTTAAAGATGCATTATCATGATCAGGTATTTATTGATTGAGTCGGGTAGGATGTATGGAGCAATCATCCTCGTAACCAAGAAGAAGATGACGGCGATGTTATGATTATTTTCACTTTCTTTCATCTCTAGGAAGTTGATTGCAGGAATTGACGAGTGCTGAGGGATGATCTTCTCTTGCCGTGGCCTGAGTGAGTACTCGTTATTATCGATGAACATGATTTCATATCAGAATCAGATTATTTTTTACCATATTTCTCACGGGCTTTTCGACTTGTGTTTATTTAATGAGAATCATACTCCCTATGGGCTATGGACTATGGACTAAATTTGTTCTAAGTAGTCAATACCTATATATAAACAATATATTAAATAAGGAAAACAATGAAACTAATCAACTAACGAAAACTTATGGTGAATTATGAATGCATACTGAATGGATTCAAGAGGCATTTCGTATGTGAACAATATGCGCATGCTTTTAGGCATTCTGGCTGCAACAAGGATGATCTTGATTACCTCAAACTGTGATTAGAATATGTGGGAATTGTTTGTAATGATAAAAATTATTTTTTATTATTATTAATATAGATGTTCGGGTTAGTTTATATGTATCTCAATTAATTTCATAAATTCTAAAATATGTAAACTTCTAGTAGTTCAAAACTACTTTAACTTGAAAATAAATGCATAAATTCTTTTCGGGTGAGAAAAATTAATTGAAACGAGGGTTCCTACTTGCACCATTCTGAGATTAACCTCTTGATGAATAAAAAAGGATAGGAAACAAGAGAAAAAAGGAACTTGCTGGTCTTTTAACTTAATAACTATAACCCTAGAGTTTGACAAATTTTGTTTGGATGGGTATCAAACTATTTTAATATTGCAATAAAAAAATAAAATTACAATAATTATCATTTGTTTATAAATTAACTCACACTCCACGTTTTAAATAGTAAGTTAGATTGTTAATGAGATTTCTTTTCTTTTTTAAAGTTTGAATTTAAAAAAAATATAATGACTGTCAACAAAAAATAAAAAAATAAAACTATCCAATCATAAACAACTTGTTACTAAGTATATAAACATTTTAGGTTTGGATAATTATAATTCTTAAAGATAATAACATTGAGCTAATTACTATAAGCAAAGCAAAGGATCAAATTGATCCCATTTTTTTCTTAAAGCTTTCAACATTAACGTGTGATAAGTTATTACTTCCCTTAATTCAGAATATTAGCATGTTTTTACAGTGAAAAAATATTTAAAAAAAAATTAATTTTTTTATCTTTTAATATAAAAAATATTTATAAAAAAAACATGTTCCTCTAATAATCATAGTTTTCAGACACGGCCCGGTTTAAGATCCGGGTTCCGGGTTTTGACCGGATCGCCGAGGTCAATTTTTTTTTTTAAATCAAAACAACATCGTTTTAGTAAAAAAAATTAAAAGTCAATGGGTTGCAACCGGATCTTGCCAGGTTAACTAGGCCATCAGGTCAACCTACCGAGTCACACCAAATTTTTTTTTCCTCTATTTTTTTTTTAATCAGGCCTGATTTCAACTTCAAATCGACCTATCGGGCTGGGTTTCAAAATTATAATAGTAACAAATAATCTCTTTATAATTTTATTTATTTATTTATTTTTGGCAGGAGATGATTATAAAACGAGTCTTTTGCGTAAGAAAACAAAGGGATGGCACAGCTAAAACGATGTCGCTTTGTTCTTGTCCTATCTAGAACAAGAGGGAGGGGGGCGGGAGTTGTACCAGCATCTTGCTGCCCAGAAATAGGTATGGAGTTGAAGGCTGCTTAATTTAGGGCTTGGTGGAGAAATCCTCTTTCAAACATCAATTTGTTATACGTATGTTGTTAAAAATTGTGTAATTAATTAAATATTAAAGAGTTGGAGAAAAAATGGAGCATAGTTTATGGAATCATTTGCCGTTACTAGTAAGAGCAAACTCTAAAGAATCAGTAGAGTACATTCTTCAAGCTCTCTGGCGAACTCGTCAAACCGGTCTCGATTCCGCCGACCGACTTGTCATTAGCGACATCCTCCAACTCCCAAACGACACCGATCTCGACCCCGTAAGTAACTAAATCATCTTAGGGTTTCGTTTTTTGAAAAATGATTTCATTTTTTTTTACCTGTTTCTGCAGTTATTGGTTTGTCTTCGAATGCTGATTCGAAGGTGTGTGTACGAGAATGTAAGCAAAGATGATATTCAGAAGTTGTTTCCTGAAGAGGTTTTGCCGGAATTGCAAAGGTTGTTGACGCTTTTACTGCAGAAGTTTCAGACAGAGTGGCGAGCGGATGTGTTCAAAGATCAGGTAATGTTTTTAGGTCTTCGATTTGTGTCTGGTGAGATACGAGGATGTTGAGTTTGAATTTTAATTTTTGCTGTTCAGGTTGATTTTCCACGGTTGAAGGCAATGACATGGAATATGGCGAACCAGGATGCGGCGGAAGGGACTGACCCTGTCGCTGTTATCAATTTGAAGGTATTGAATTCATTGTTTGGGGCTTTGGTAGAATATTAACTTGTGCTTAATTTGGACCAAATTCTTGAATGAGATTTAAAAGTGTGTGCGTAAAAAACGTCGAGAATGGTCATGAGCTGATTATGTTTAAATCAGCTATGATTGTGCTTTGTGCAGCTTCAAGATGATACACAGTCTCACTCAGAAGTGAAGTTCCAATTAGGTAAAGATACTCTAGAAACAATGGTGAAGTCCATGTACTGCATAAGAGACCAATTGTCTGACTTGGTAAGTTTTGCACTTGAAATTTACGTTGCTTTTCCTTATGCATATATTATGAGGTGCAATTTTGTTTGTGATTAGTAGTTCGGTTTTCGTTGTGTTTAAATGTTATCTCCATCGCAGGGTGGGGCATCAAGTAGGCAGTTATCTCAGGGAACCAACATAGTCTAGGAAGTTAGTAACTCTTGCTTGTAGCAATGCCTGAAATGGAATGGTATGGGCCATGTCTTGGACTTGGAATCTATCCGCTGCAAGATTTGACATGGTATGTTGTTATATTGGTTAAACTATAGCAAATTATGCGGAGATGTGAAGATTTTATATCGTTTATTGCTGTTGGGGGCACAATATCTTAACTGTAATGGTCAAGGTTTTGTTCAGCATAGGAAGATGTCTCTGAACCAGTTACACACTTACACTTTGGACGTTCTTTTTACACATGCAGAGCCCCGCCACTTGAAAGAGAGAAACCTTTTGCTGATCAGGAGCAAGAATCATTGGGATTCTTTTGGCAATAAAGAACATTTAGACATGTAACCGTGCTTTGTAGTTTGTATTGTGGAGTCAATGATGATGTTACTGGTGAATGGTTTGTTGGTCATGTCATTCATGGCGTGTAATTTTTTTTAAAAAAATTAAAAAAAAAAAAAATTTGTTTCAAATTAATTGTTTTTATTATTTTCATATTGTTTTGACTTACTTTGATATATTAAAAAAAAAAAAAAACATTATCCGATACATTTCAAAGTAAAAACTTTGAAAAGTAATTGCTACAATATCAAACTGGCTCTAAGTTGGTGGTGATGCAAAAACTGGGCACTAATCTGTACTTGCTGGCTGCAGCAATGTGTCTTTTTGCCAGAATCTTTTACGAATGAGAGAAACCGGAAACCTTTTCGCTGGGAAAGTTTCCTACATAACAGATGATGCAACAAAAAAGAGCAGTTGATATTATCAGTTTCAGATTCTAGATGTCACGTTATTCATCATTACTTGGTGTAAGATTCTTCTGTTATGTTTTTATTTTACATCACATGGTAAAAGCAGGGTGGAGCCTTTACCATCTTCAGTCCAGAATGAAGAGCGAGGACGAAGGTTTGCCTGGCGTTATTTTAATGTGTATCTGTCACAGGCCGAAGGTTTAGAATCTCCTTGAAGTTAAGTTCATAGTCATTGAGTTCGTGGTCGATAGAGGATGACCAAGCATTTAAAAATGCAATATTATTGTAGTCGATGGATATGCAAATTGATCCATTGTATTCATGGACCAAGTCTTGGCCTAGATTTATAGCACTCCTGCACTCATGACACAAGCAGCTGTCGTGACACAAGCAGCTGTCGTGGGTGGAGTTGCAAATTGACGTGCAATGAAATAGATGATGTCCAAAAATATTCAACAAGATTTTTGTACTGGAAAATCAGTTCTATTAATTTGATTTATTTTTATTATGGGATTTATTATGGGAGCTAGTACTTGATACGTGGTAAGTCAAGATGGCTGATGATTGATATTCATAAAAAATTTATTTTAATAAATTTGAGGATTTTTATATACTTAAGTACTTTTATCAGTGTTTTTAAACCCGGTTCGGTAGTCGACCCGGCTCAAGACCAGGGTCACGAGTTTTGATCGGGTCAACCTCAATTTTTTTTATAAATCAAAACATTACTTTGATAAAAAAAAAAATAGTCAACGAGTTGTAACCAGGTCAACCGAGTTTTTAACTACCTTTATTTTTTCATAAACCCAGTTTGGTTCTAGCCCCAGGTCGACCTGTCAAGTCGGGCTGAATTTTAAAACTATGATCTTTATAGATAGAAAATACAATGATATTTTAGAGAGATGCTCTAAAAATATGTATGCACTAAAGAAAGAATATTGTGAACCCTTTACCTAGGTGGTTAGGGGGTATTTATAACCTCTGAACCATGTCATTTTGTTAGAGAGTCATTTTTTTATGATAGCATTAATGAAGGATAAATATATTTTACACAACATTAAATAAGGGACAAATATCTCTTACACAATATTAATAAGATAAATATTACTTACATAATATTGATGGCAATGAGAATATAGTAAGTCCTTAGAAGACTTTGATATATTTAGATGTGTAGAGAGATGAATATCTTTGACATTAACATTTTGTGTTAAAAATCATAAGAATAAACAAATGAAACATTATGGCTTAACATGAAGCCTATAATGATCGTCAGATCTATACCCATTTGGGCTTGGCACAATGCCAAGCTCTCGGGCGATGGGTCTGGCATCTTGCTAAACTCATATTTACTTGGGCTTAACACGTAGCTGATTTCAATGATATTGAGTCTTACAGCTCGCCAAACTTATGTCTACATAGATTCAGTGCGTAACTGAACTTAAAGATATTGAATCTAACAGCTTGTCAAACTCCTATTTGTTTGGGTTCAGTGCATAACTGAACTCAAGAATATTAGGTATGACAATTCACTGGACTCATACTCGCTTGGGCTTCACTCTTAAAAGCGTCTAATGTTGAGTCTAGAAACAAACCAGTTCCATGTTATTTGTACCCGATATTCTGTCAAGTTAAAGTATGTTGGGTATAAATTTAAGTTACACTCATCTGTCATCACTAGATAATTACCCTGTTTTCGAGCCTTTTAAATAAAAACTTAGATGAAAAAATAATTTTTCAAAACATGCTTATCTATCATAAACCCACCCGTCACGTTATTGAATATCTTTAGGACTTTGGGTGTGTGGAGTCTTTCTATAACCCATCATGTCATTGAATGTCTGTAGAACTTTGGACCAAGTCTTGGCCTGGATTTATAGCACTTCTGCACTTAAGGCACAAGCAGCTATCGAATTCCATTTTCCCAAATCAGGGGTGGAGTTACAGATTGATATGCAATGACATCAACTTATCATTCCGTCGTGATATTGAATTTCTCCAGAACTTAGGCATCTGGAGTCTTTCTATAACCCGTCTTTGACTGGACTGAGAAACTTGATTTATTCTAAGTCTCCGCGTATCAATCAACGAACTCTAATTCTTCAAGTCCGTGTGATTTTGATAACGGAAGGTCGTAATGGAGTTATTCTGTGGCCATCATCAAGTGATTTTTGCGCAGAAAGTGGGAGAAGAATGGCTCGGAATTGAGACCGCACTTACTTGCTAAATGAAGACAAAGGGAGAAAGTAATGATAGCTTACGGAAATGCAAGCCTGTTTTTTTCATCAAATTAAGTGGCCGTTATTCCATCCTCATGGCATAGTAATCAAACCCAATCTAGAAATTCATCTTATCAAGAAATCAGATCTTAAATTTCATGAATTAACCAAAAAATTTTAAAAAAAGTTATATGAATATAATCTACACATATTATAAATAATAAAGTTTAAAATAATATTTTTTTAAAAAAATTATCCCATATTAAAAAAACTTAATTTTTTTCTTGTGAATATAGAATATATATATATATATATATATATGAAAAGATTTCAAATCCCACATTGAAAAAATAAAATATTAATATAATATTTATATAACGAATTTTTAAAAATGTTAATAACCAATTAGAAAATATGAAAAAAAAGATATAGGAGAAAAACCACATTTGAAGAAAAAAAACAATGGGTCTCGTCCGAGTTCGCTTGGGTTGCCCGAGTCATGGGTCGACCTGCCGGGTCGACCGGGTTTTGCTAAGTTGTTGTACCAGCCGGTCTTTTAACAAACTCAAACTGGTTTAGCCACTAGATTAATCCGCCGGGCTGGTCCGGATTTAATAACTATGATACATGAGAGTCGGTTCTTAAAATACCAGGGATAGAGGGGGGAAAGACGAAAGACAGGAAATAGTGAGGTCACAATAAAGGGTTTAATTAAAATTAAGTTTCTTAATCCTGGGATTATGGTTGGTCTTCGTCATGATGTGAATTAAATTTAAAAGAGTTCAGCATTTTGATTGAATACTTAAACTTGAACTTAAAAAATAATCAAATACAAAATAGAAGAGTTTGACAATTGCTTTTCTGACCAGACTGGTTATAGCTAACAATCTTAAGCAATCGAAGGTTCTTAAATCTCTCATCATCTTCTACCAAACCCTCGCTAAGTTCATGGTTTCAAACCATCCATTTGCAAATAAAATAAATCCCAAAACCGTCGATCTAGCTAGAAATCAAAAGAACACAGAAAAGTCGTCGGAAAGAGGGCTCGTCAACCGGTTAGATGGAGTGTGAAACCACATCACGTCAAAACACATTAGGTGGCGAAATTGATTTGACAAAGGAGGCGGCCTTCTCTTAGATTCAATCCAAACAACAACATATCTGTGGTTGGATCAGCAGGAAGACATTTTGTTGCCCCTGGAAATGGTCAGCTTTTGTGGGGATCGAGAGTTGACGGTGGCGCATGTCGCACGGCATGGATTGATTAATTTGCAAACAAGTTGATGTTAATGTTTGATAACTAGAGTTTTTTTTATTAGAAATAAATACAGCAGCCTAACAGCATCGGATGTTTTAAATATTATTGATATGGTGAGATTGGATTAAAGAAGAATAGCTTGTTTGCGTGTTTAAAAAAAATTAATATTTTTTTGTGTTTTTATATTATTGATGTTAAAAATAATTTTAAAAATATAAAAAATATTATTTTAATATATTTTTAAATATAAAAACTCTTTAAAAATTAAATCTTAAGTAACATCAACGTCTATGTACCTATGATCTTGGCAGTCCCTTGCCTTGTCTCTCCTTCTGCTGAGCACATGAACGAATTAAGGATTTTCTATTGGTGAACTCGCATTCACAGAACAGTGATCTGTATAACTTCTCAACAAAGTAAAATGGTTGATTTGATGTCTGAAAGCAATTAATGTAGCCATGAACGTATTAAGAATTTCTCTGTGGTAGACTCTCTGAATTTGAATAATGCCCGTATTGAGAGTTTTTTATAATAAGATAATTTTGTGTATCAAGATTAAGTTTTTTTTTTTTTTCATGTTACGTTCAGAGGGTAGACGAGGAGGGCGGAGTAAAAAAAAAATATTAAAAAGATCAAATTAAAAAAATATTTTAAAAAAGCTAAAATTTCAATTATTAGTACTAAAATTATAAATATTGACAAGGAAGGGGTAAAAAAAAACACTTACAAAGCATTGTGAAACACTTGAAAAGCATTTTGAACTGAAGTAATGATATTTTAATTTTGTCATCACTTTGGTCCCTTAATTATTTTTTTCTGATTGTGTCCCTTAATTGCAAAATTAGCATTCAATTGCATTAATTTTATTGGCTAGAAACAAAATTGAAAGATAGGAACCAGCTTAGAAAAGACGTCGAAAATAGATAGGGTGTTTAAAGTTGATGTTGAAAATACACTTTTCTAATTTATAAAATTAGATCTTTTTTGTCCCTTGTGTTTTTCTAAATTCATTTTTAGTACGCAACTTCATCTCTATTGTTTCTAAGCCCCTAGTTTTTGAAGGATAGAAAACTTTTTGTTGGATTTCATCATTAAAAAAAAAAAATTCATTGTTTTCGCATATTCTAGCCACCAAATTGATTTGTGTTGGTGTCAACCGATTTCATTTGACTAAAAAATTTAAAAGGTGGTTGTTTCAAACCTCGATATTAACTAAAATAGTAGATCAAGGTCAATAAAGAAAAATGCTATCTAGATTGATTTCATGTTTTGGGGTTTTTTTTGAAGTTTTTTAGGTTGATAAATTGATTTCTAGGTGTTGTGAGGTGTTTATAAGGTCTTTCTTGATTAAAATGGGCTGAAATTTATTTTTTCTCTATATAAATATCTTTATTTTGATTTTTCTGCCATCATTGTGTAGTTAAATTTTGAGTAAATAAGTGACGTGCTGCTTTTAAAAAAATAAAATAAAATGGGCAAATGACATCTCGTACTCCCTTAAAAAAAAAATCTGACAATGAATTTTTTGAATATTTTATTCATTCCCATGTGCTATTTTGTCCCACAACATGAAGAGGAATAAGAGATTGAACAACGTGCAGTTTCCCTTTTCAGTTTTTATTTTCTAATGAAAATTAAAACAATTTGTTCATTTGTTGAAAATAAAAACAAATTTTTTCATAAAAAAATACATCAAGATTACAACCATTTTTCATACAAAAAATAAAACTATAATTTATAAAATTTATTTTAATATTTTGTATTTGTGATAATATGATTATAAAATATTTATTTTATTTCATTCAAATTAAAAATTATCATAAAAAAGTTATATTATCAACTTAAAAGAATTTATTTTAAATTTATAATAAGAATTAAATCTATGACATTGACTAGATATAAAAATATATATTTTTTTGCTAATATCTTACATTTCTAAAATATGCTTTTATGATAAAGAAAAAATTACATCGTCCATGTTCTTTCTTTATTTGAAAAACCGTGAAAAAGTATATTGAACAACTATTTTTTAAACTCAATATAAATTAAAAAAATAAAAAAACTAGTTTTCCATATGGAAAGATATTGCATTTTGAGTATTAAATTTCAATTTTCCTTTTCTTTTAACTTCATCTTTTTAGAAATTTGAAATATTAATTTGTTTTTTTAACAATTTTAAATTTTTTCTCTAAAAAGAAAACAGTTTCTTTTAAGTCTAACATCCCGTTTAAACATTATAGTAATTATTTTTTAAAATATTTTTGTTTAGAAATGTATTAAAATAGTATATTTTTTTATTTTTTAAAATTTATTTTTAATATTAACATATTAAAACAATTTAGACATGAAAAAAAATAATTAAAAACAAAAAAATTAAAAACAAATAATTTCGCCTTCAAAAAGTCTCATTTCACCCATCTGTCTTCCCTTGCATACAAATATTGGACACCGCTGCGTCCGCCAAACTTGAATTCTTGTTCTCGTCGTATGCTCCTCTTCAGCAGTCAACATGCGTGAACATATTTAAAAACGTGGTGTAAATTATATTTTAAAAATTTTAATTTTTTTTAAAATTTAATATAATTTATATATTTTAAATTATTTTGATTTACTAATGTTAAAAATAATTTTTAAAAAATAAAAAAATATTATTAGTATAATTTTTAAATTTAATAATGTTTAGCTTTACGGCTATAGCTGGGTTTTATTTAAAACATAATTATAGCTGTTTGGTTAAAAAAAAAAACAGGTATACTGTTTACAGAATTCCACCTTTTTTTCTGCGTTGGAAACGCAGTATTTGAAAAGCAAGAATTCCAGCATTCGAAGAGTTGTAAAACTCAAAAACAAGCAGCAGCACACGCCTGACTGTACACCATCCAAACAAGCAGAGCAACGAGAGTAAACTATTATTTAGTTCCTAAATTTACAATAATGTTTCACTTCGGTCCTTGTAAAAAAAATCGTGCAGAACTCATATTTTTCACGACAAAACAATATAATAGAAATTGGGTAACTAAGAAATCTCATCATTTGACGTTTTTGAGCTCTAGTACAATGCAAATTGGGTTGTAGACTGATGCTGTTAGTGCACGGATTTGGGGTATAATAGAAATGTAAAACTATAGTGTCTGAAATGAAATATCATGAAATATGTAGGGGCTAGATTGTAGTTTACCAAATCAACAAGTACGACAAGTCTAGCCTGACTCGACACAAGTACTTCTGTTCTCTCTTGTCTACAACTACAAAACCATAAAACTCTCTGAAAATAAAGAAAGGAGAAAAGAAATTCAGACCAGCAGGCCAACCAAACGAAAGCAAACCCGATTACTTCGCTCACTTAAAAAAAAAAAAAAAAACAGTTCACTTCAACCCTTTCCACAAAATCCCTAAAATCCCAAAAATCAAATGGCCACAACCACCACGACAAGCAGTCTAACCAGCGGAGGGGGAGGAGGAGGAGGCGGTGGAGCAGACGACCGTGTCATGGCAACAGCGCAGCAGATCGTGAACAGCTTAAACACTACAAAAAATGTACGCGAAGACATGTTATTAATCCTTTCGAGTTTTGATAACCGTTTATCGAACATATCCGACTTCATCAAAACCGATTCGGAATCTCAGTCCTCCATTCTAGACGCCGCCGAGAAGATCATTCTCCGGTCAGACTCCGGCATGTCCTCCAACGCCGGAGCTTCTTCCTGGGATGACTCGGCGGAGGAATCTAGATATTATTTAGCTGCTATTGATGAGATTCTTGATTTGTTAGATAATTTATCGGTCGGGCCTGATTCGGAGGTGTTGGACCGGGCGGAGACTCTGGTTCAAGTGGCTATGTCGAGATTGGAAGAGGAGTTTGGGCATATTCTGATAAGGAATACTGTTCCGCTTGACGCGGAAAGTTTGTATGGATCTATTAGGAGGGTTTCGCTTTCATTTGCAGCGAATGAAGGGGAAATTGACGAGGAGTTTGAGAATTTTGGAGAAGTGGAGACTGGGAGTGTGTGTTTTCACGAGAGAGGAGCGAGTTTAGGAGATGATTTGTGTGTTGATTTGATTAATAGCGAGGCGGTTATGGATTTGAAAGGGATTGCTGATAGAATGATGCGATCAGGGTATGAGAAAGAGTGTGTACAGGTTTATAGTAGTGTGAGAAGGGATGCTTTGGACGAGTGTTTGGTTATTTTGGGTGTTGAGAAGTTGAGTATTGAGGAAGTGCAGAAGATAGAGTGGAAGCCTTTGGATGAGAAGATGAAGAAGTGGGTTCGGGCTGTTAAGATTGGTGTTAAGGTTCTTTTGAGAGGAGAGAAAAGGCTTTGTGATGTGATTTTTAGTGGGTCGGATTCGGCCAGGGAGGTTTGTTTTAATGAGACTGCAAAAGGGTGTTTGATGCAGTTGTTGAATTTTGCAGAGGCAGTGGCTATTGGAAGGAGGTCACCGGAGAAGCTGTTTAGGATTTTGGATATGTATGATGCATTGTCTGGTGTTTTCCCAGATTTGGAAGCTATGGTTACGGATGAGTTTGTGTACAGTGAGGCGAAAGGAGTGTTGGCTGGTTTGGGAAGGGCGGCTAAAGGGACTTTTGTGGAGTTTGAGAATGCTGTGAAAAGTGAGACTTCTAGGAAGCCTATGTTAGGTGGAGTGATTCATCCACTTACACGGTATGTGATGAATTATGTGAAACTGCTTGTGGATTATAGTGATACGCTGAATTCACTTTTGGAGAACGATGATGATGATGAGTTAAATGGATTGCAAAATGATGATGGTGAGAGATTACAGTTAGAGAGCTTGAGTCCTATAGCAAGGAGATTGTTGGCCTTGTTATCGACTTTGGAGTCTAATCTCGAGGAGAAATCAACACTGTATGAGGATGGTGCTATGCAGTATATATTTCGTATGAATAATATTCTGTACATGGTGCAAAAAGTTAAGGATTCAGAACTTATTAAGATTTTGGGAGATCAATGGGTCCGCAAACACCGTGGCCAAATACGCCAATATGCCACAGCGTATCTGAGGGCTGCTTGGACTAAGGCCTTGTCATGCTTGAAGGATGAAGGGATTGGTGGGAGTTCTAATAATGCCTCCAAAGTGGCTTTGAAGGAAAGGTTCAAGAATTTCAATGCGTGCTTTGAGGAAATATATAGGATTCAGACTGGTTGGAAGGTCCTAGATCCTCAACTTCGTGAAGAGCTTCGAATATCCATATCTCAAAAGGTATTACCAGCTTATCGCTCATTTATGGGAAGGTTTGGTAGTCAGCTAGAGGGTGGAAGACATGCTGGGAAATACATAAAGTACACACCAGATGATTTGGAGAATTATTTAATTGATTTGTTTGAAGGGACCCCCCTTGTTCTTCACCATCTTAGAAGAAAGAGTTCATAGGATTCATGACTCTTTTAACAGGTAAGAAGTTCTTGTCAAGGATTAGAAAAGAGAGAGTTTACTATTTGCTGTATCTGGATCATATGCTTTCTTTTTCTTTTTGTATTTTCTTAGTGTAATGTTTTAAACACAGGCTTCTGAGTCGAACAGTTCTCCCTTTTATATAAAACTTTGTACATGTATTATAGACCATAGGTTTTTTACTTGTGAATTCTTTCTTGTTCATGTATTTCTACTGTCACCAAATCACCACAAAGCATACTTTTTCCAATTGGCATGTAATATTTGGCAATGCAATTTTCAGTGATTGACTAAGTAATGTGTGCGAGGAGAGTAATGGGATCGAAGCTATGAAATGTTATCTTTCTGTTTTAACGTCAATATCACTTAGAAACTCCTAGAGATAGAGCATTCTATTGTATTGTATTTGCAAAATATTTGATTGCAAATGATTGGAATGTATATCATGATGGGATGAGGGATCATATAAGCTGACAATTTTTTACATTTTGCACTAGAAGATGAAGAAGTGTTAAATGAAAGTGTGATCAAAGCTTTTCTCACTACTTTTTAACTTTGGTTATGGAGGTCCTGAGGTAGAGCCTTGACAGTATTGGAAAACCTGAAAAGCTCCATAAGGGATTCTAATAAGTTGGCAATTTTGAACAAGTTTTTATATTGGAAAATGTAGAAGTGCCTAACAAAGTGGAATACTTATATATTTCAGTGTTTCTTAGGATTCATTCATAAGTTTCTTATCACTTAAAGGTCTATGATTCTAACGAGGGAGGAATGCTAGGGTTCATGTAACTTGATACCAGTGACAATTTGTATTTATAGTGTATCAAATCCATGCAGACACGAGTAGAGCTTGTCCCCGTGTATATTTTTGGTTAGGTTTCGAGGTCCTGTGACTCTGACCGGTCATAACACAGGGTTCTGATTGTCTTAGAACTAGTTATTACGCTTTGTAAACCCAATTATTTGAGATTGACCCAGAACATGTGCCCGTTTGATGCAGGGGGGTAGTAGCGTAGCAAATGGAGTAGAATCTAGTTCGTGTAGAAATTTGTCTGGTTAGCATGTTGCAATCGGTAAGAGATTTGTGAGGTATCATTTCCTTCTTCTGGTGTTAAATTGAATTTGCATGGTTTTTGAAGTTCTGTTAGGCCTTTGAAAGGCTTCAGCAATTGGGAAGAGCAGTTTATTTCTTGGAGAATGCCTATTTCTTGAAGCAAGTAACATCCAAATAGGGTAAAATGTTATTTCAGCAGCCTGCAAATATTATCTGAATGCATCTCTTGCGATCATATAGGGAAGTACTTTATGTCTTATAGAACATGATTTGGGAAAAGGCTGTCAAGTCGTTTAGTTATGGGTGATAGACTCTTGATTCGCACCATCTTGTGGAAGATGCCTTACATTCTCTATTGGGAATCCCTAGAAACATAGTCCTGATGAAAATAGACAGCCAATCGGTTAGGTTGTAGAAATCATTCAATGCCTTGGCGACTGAAAACCCAAAGCTTTTTAGTTTGATGCATCCTGATCATGCTTGCTTTTTATTCTGGATCCCTTTTAACGTGTTGAGCATGAGGTTTGAGATGGTCTTATACTAGTGGGAAGAGATCTTCACTGTTGTTATGTGTGCAACAAAATGAAATGAGGGAAAGGAGGGAAGGTTGGCGTTCACACTTTCTCAGAGAGATTTCAGTACAGTGGTCTGCTCCAGCGAGTGCCTGTGCTCTCTTTTTAATGTCCAGAGGTGAAACTTCCGAATCAATACTATGATTTGTCTGCAACTACAAGTTTCTGGAAAGAAAAGGCCCCATTCAATAATGGTTTCAGGCAGGTGGTTCATGGTTGGCTTTTTGTCACTTATCGGAACTCGAACTGGTGGGGGCACGAGGTCCCTGAGCTAATTAGCATATACCCCGCATGCTTACGAATACATGTGACTAGTAAACATGCTGTGTCTTTTGCTTAAAACCAAGGAATACGATTCAGAGGGCCAGATCATCATGTGCTTTTATTGCCCTTTCAAAATTGTTGCCATGGCTCTCGGCTTGTTTTTTCTTGATACAGCCTTGGTCAGACAAGTTACATCACTCGTTTGCCTAGATGTGAAATACTACCTCCCACATTAAGTGGAGGCATATGAACCTCTCTGTGGTAAAACATTGGAATGCCCGTGGATTTTTGTTGCTCCCATTTGCAGCCAACAAGCCTTGCATCGATGAGGGAACCTGTCTGTCTTTTCATTAAAATAGGTTATGTAGTGGCTTGAACTGAAAATAATGTTATAGATACCACAAGAGAAGACATTTAGGAAAAAGTTTGATTTGATTCTTTGCTCGAGGAGAAAATGACACTACCCACGCGTAAGACATTCAGAAAAGCTTGCTCTTTCTTGCTTGATGAAGGAACTTGCGGACTCGCGGTGGAATGTAGTGTAAAGACGGTTCTCTTGCCTCCAAAGAGAATCATCCAGTTTTGGTGCGGAATTGCTTAGTTGTCCAGAAACAAGTACCGGCAGTAGAGAATATTCAAAGAGAACAAAAAAATATAATTGTAAAAATCAATATTCTGAATGTGTGTATTGTATTAGATGCAAAAGGTTTTTCTTGATTTTCTGGATGCCACTGAAGGAGACGTTATCCTTGAGATCAACATAAAACACAAAAATACAGCAACATGCAAAACCAGAAATCAACAGTCCACTGTCTGCCGCTCAGCATGAATTTTGCTCTATCAGAATCCACAGTCCGCTAATCCAGCTGAGCTAGAAATATTTTTGGAATGGTCTTGACCCACGAAAGAATCAAAAAGATATTGTTGGAATCGGAAGGTGTCCAGCCTCAGAAATCTTTGGAACCTGCTCTAAGCTCTTTGATAGGGTCTTCCTGTTACTTATTTTTCCCCTCGTGTCATTCAGAGTGTTCTCCTAGGCCACCTAACGAGGCACGGTGGAGTTGTTCCAAGAAAGAAAATCCAATTCTCAAGAAAATAAATCAAAACATATCAGATGCTTGCTGCTTTATTGCGGAGTATAAAAGACTCCGCCCAGAATATAGAAGAAAAGAAAAGCACAGGGGCACAAAACAGAAAATACGCTTGGAGAGTAACTGTAAAAACATGCACATTTACTAAATGGAAAACTCAGCATTCAGCTTAGTGAGACAAGCAGAATAAGCCCTGCTTATTTGATTCCAACACAAAGGGGTTCAAAATCGAGTTCTGTTGTACATCAAAGATAAACAGAAAGTGAAACAATGTCCGAGCGGTGGAAAACTCATTACAAGGGTGCTCACCGATGTTACAACCACCACATTTACCAGACGTCTAATGATCATCAGGAGATTAGCAGAAACACTAGAAAAACACCGTCAGTTATTAGGAAATGACCAGATCATTATAATACCTCTTTAAACTCTACTATTCGAAGGTAATGGCAGCACTCCGTCAAAGAAATCACCAAAGTAGCCACGGGGCTCGTGTACAAGCCTTGATAGTATATCCCTCAGTGTGATCACCCCTTCCAGATTCCCAGCATCATCCACGACATATACCCGGTGGATTTTCTCAGAATCAAGCTTCATGATCAATTCTTTAATGGAGTAGTTTTTTGTGCATATCACCATGCCACGCACAAAAGGTGAGATTTCTTGATGCGTCTCCAAGTAGCCGTTAACTGCAGTCGAGAAGTTCTTTGCCGTGATGGATCTGTCAAAAGTATTTTAAATGAGAGGTGGTACTGAGATGGAAAAGAAAGCTTGATGCTAAACTAAGATCTTACAAGCTTCAGTTTTACAAGAATTTTTAACTGATTTTTACCCCTTGGAGACCACCCTGAGATATCCATGGATTCATCAATATATGACCATGTACTGTTAAGAATTGATCATCATCAAAGTTCGCAATTCCATCAGCTTCCAAATCGACTCTAAATACCAGCTTATTATTATCATCAACAAAATCCTTATAAATTTGAGAACCAATATGACCAGGCATATTTTAGGCTCCCTGAGAGCTCCAATTATCAACTACAAAACGCAGGACATTTTATAAAAATGAACTACCAAATAAAACACGGTCTAGGGGGTAAATGGAGCCACAAACCTATAATCGTGGTAGATCTCTGGTGCAGTTAAAAGGAAATGGACATCTCTTATACTTATGTTGCCTACTACCTTTCCACCGCTACTATCAACAATAGGTATTCCACCAATTTTTTTTTTCCTCATCAGCTTAAATGCCTGGAGCACTGGTTCTTCCTCGTACACCTAAAACAGACAAGTAACTATTCAGTGAGTATCATTAGCCTGTAAACCTTCAAAACAACCTATCATGTCTGCTTGAAAGAAAAAAAAAACACCAAGGGAAAATGGAGTCTTGCTGGCAAGAAAAACCTGCTCTCAGTCGGGGACAAGATTTCAAACGTGCCATTAAAATCTCAATTTATTTGCATGCAAAGATTTATTGGCCCGTAGCCAACATAAACACACTCATACATCACAATGATTCATTCCATGCATTGCTAAACACAATAAACTGATCAAAGCATTAGAAATAAGCATGAAAGCAAGTCACCCTGAACCCGATTAAAGAATACTTTACAGGAAAAGGTGAAGCACCTTGACTATACGATCAGGGGCCATCAAGGGAAGACCAATTTCAGAAAGTTTCCTTGTTCCCCAACTTTCAAACCATTGAAGCCCAGCACATTCCGCTAACATGTGAATAACAGAAGACTGGGTGATGATGTTGTCAATCTTCGCCTCACCCAGATCAACCACTGGAATGCTCTTCATCTTGTAACTCGAAAGCAACAGAAGCATGGTCAGAAAGGAGTTTGATTTCTGTAAAGCGAGAAACGGTGCCCAACGGAATGACCCTGCAATGTCTCGAACCTGTATGATCTCAAGTTAGCATGGATGATCCAATACAATATCAGGATTAACAAGCTTTATATTAACATCAAAGAATGAATCATAACCTTTGTGTTCTTGTAGAATTCGGAAGAAGTCAGAGCCTCAAAAAAATTTCCAGAAGTTGCTGCAGCATCTTCAGGACCTAAGGTTCCGAGACTAGCAGCATTGGTCACTCTATTAACAGCCGCTTCAAGAGCTGATCCCGAGGTTGGACTTCTGGGTGATGGAGGTTCCGACTGGAGAAAAAAATATAAATATCCCATTTTCAATTACCATTCAGAAAAGATCTCCAGAGCACAAGAATAATAGACAAAGAACACCATAGATCTCATTCTCATAGTTCGACAGACTAAAATAACTTTTTTAAGAAGAAATGAAAATTTCAGTTGCTATCACCTTATATACAAGCATTGACAGGATCACAGGCAGCATCAATAAATTGAGAAAATCAACGAACAAACAGGATCACAAGCAACATCAATAAATAAAGAAAAAAAAAATGCGTATCCCATTCTGTCTCAGATACAACATATCCTGATACCTCTCTAAATCTTCTTGTTAAGGATTGATTGTATTGTCAAACATTACAAACTGTTGACAGATCAAATAAACGAGCCTGCCTTCATTATTTTTCCTATCCAATTTCTAATAATAAACAGAACATATTCATCAAAAATAATAGAAAGAAAACATAAAAAGGATGCTGGAATCACTTTCATTAGTCAAAACAGAAAAACAAAATTGGCTAGCGAGCTTGCCAGCTACCTAACCTGATGTAAAATCCACACTATAATCCCAGCAAACTCAACAACTCCAATATATCTGTCAATCCAACTAGCATCCTCAGGAGCATCAACATCCACCACAGGAGCACTAAGAATCTTGTGTTCTGCAAGTATACGAACAGCCTCTGCTAGACTGGTGTCTGATTTTATCTCGATCACTACAAAACCAAATAAAAAGTAAATATTTTTCCTATAGAAAGAAAGAACTCCATAAAAAACAAAAAGGGTATCCAAAAAGTTCCACTCTTGATCATAAACAACACCAAAACAACCAAAGTGATCATGATCACTCTAATTCATAACTTTAACATACAAGTTACAGCTTTAACACAAGTGGGGTATCTATTATTTATTTACCTTGAGAAGAAGGAGCGGGAGGGAAGGCAGAGACAGGGATACCCTCAAAGCAAGCGTTAAGTTTCTCAGTTGGAGTTAACTGTGGTTCTTGAACATCCCATAGATCCTCTACTTTCATTCCCAGCCTTGCTTCTGGACTTTTTGGACTGTCTTGCGTAACCTCATGAACAAAAGCACTTTCCCTTCTCATAAGCTGCATGCTTGCCATTTTTCCACCACTCACCAATCTCTCTTCTCGGTATAGAAAGGTCGACTAGTGTCTCTCTTCTTCTCTGTGCGCGCAAATCCAAGGCAGGTCTTTCTCTCTCTCTGTTTTTTTTTTTATTATTACAATGCTGACAATGATAGCATCTCTCCTGAGTAAATACAACGTCTCTTCCTTTATCCCCTACCACCCATCTCACTTTGTTCTTTTTATTCCCACACTTTATCACCGTTAAGATTTTGACTTTCTTTCCATTAAAAATGACTTTTATTTTTTTTTTCTTAACAAAAAGAAGAAGAATTCACGTTCAAAATGAATAATTATTTCAGGTGTATAGTACTTAAAATATCATATTTTTATTTTTAAAATTTTGCTACAAAGAAGAGTAAATCAATTTACTTTTTATATTATTATCTTATATTTTAATTTTTTTTAAAAAGCAACTATTGAAAATAATATCTTCTTATAAATGAAAAGATAATAATAAACAAAGATCTAGTTCCACATTAAAAAAATATTTTAAATATACTAATTTCTTAGAGTCATTAATAATTTCAAATCAAATAAATAAATAAATAAATAGATTGAAAAATATTATTTACACCACATTACTAGAAAAAAGATTTTTTTATAAGGTAGAAAAGGACACGTGGATAGTGGGGGAGTGTGAGGGAGCATTGGTGGTGATGCAGAAGAGTGGTCAAAGTAGTTGACGAATTACATGGGTAAAGCTTATCCTTGTAGTCCTATAAATTTGTTTCTTATTTAAGGAAGGGACCTTTCTTATCCGATTCTTCATGGCGGCCACTTTCGTGGCAATCTAGTATGCGCCACAGCGCGCATGGCGCGCAAGTTTGACATTTACTGAATGACTTGGAAAATGACGTGGCTTTGATGCTGACATGTGGCTATTTCTAAGTAGTAGTCGATATTTTTTTGCTGATGCCACGTTTTGGCCTTCAATAGTTTAGAGTTTAGACTGTTTGCTCAATTATTACCCATGCTCTAAACAGCCATCCTGTGTTTCTCCCATTTTGCCCTTGGAAAAAGCAATCCTATTGGTTGCCTTAAAAAAAGAAAAACAGGGGTAATATTATCATTTTACAGCATATAAATGTAAGTGTATAATTGTTGGAGGGTGTGAACGTTTTCCGTAATTTTGTTTTACGTGGAAATACTTCATTACCCTTGAATAAAAATAAATAAATGCATGATGCTTAGAGGGGTGTAATAGGATTTTCAATTTTTTTACAGTCTAATTACTCAATTAACTTTCGACTTGAATTTTTAAAACTTTTGTTTTATGAGCTTTTTTTGTATTTTCCCACATATTTTCCCTGCTATTATCTGAAGTTTTTTTGGGGTATTTTTTACTTTTCATACTTAGTTTTTTTTTGTTAATATTTAGAAGGGGTTATTTTTTTTTTCAATCAATTAAAAAAAAAATCAGAAGACACATACCGCGTCTCATCACCTTTGGATAGCGGGGGCGGCGCCTCACAACTTTCAAAAAATATCATCCAATGTGTTTTCTGATTTTTCATGATAAATCCAACCATGCTGGGTGGTGCGTGTGAGTTTATTCACACTGGTTTTGTCTCGATTTAGTTTTTTTTTTTTAGATTGCATGCTAATCATTCAAAAAATTAAATCAATCCTTCATTTATTTTTAATTAGTTTTTTTTTTGAATTGTAATTATTTTATTTACATTGATTATTTTTAATTGAATTTTATTTTTGATTTCATTCTTGTTCATTTGATTTTTTTAATTTTTTTTAAATTTAATTTTTATTTTTTAAATTATTATTTAATTTATTTTGAATTATTATTTTTGATTGATTTGTTTTTTCATGACCAATACTACCGAAAGGAATAGATTATTAACCTGAATAAACAAAAATGCCAACATCCAATCCATCCCTTTCTAGAATTTTTGTTGGCTAGATAGAGGGTTGTACAGGCCTATCGCCCAGTCCATGTACTAGACCCCTGATGAAAAGGCCTAGTGCCTTACTTGGTCTATGACCATGTGCGGATAAGCTTGGATGAAGCCATTTTGATCGAACAACTGGGATTGGTTTGGGCTCCAGTGCGCCATGTGTGAGCTTATATAAGACTTTGATTTAACAATTGAGATTTATTTGGGCAATTTGATTCGATGGTTGAGATTGATTTGAGAGAAAAGAAATTTGTGCACGAGAGAGGATGAGATAATTGCAAAATGTTCAGCCCCCGTTGCACCACCCATCAACAGGGTGGCTGCTGCTGCTACGGTTGTTGTTGTTATTATTTCTTTTAAAGCTAAAATAAGTGTTAAAAAAAACCCATCTTGACCATAAAAAATCAGTTTTGACCATAGAAAAATATTTTAACTATGAAATGACGGTTTTAACCATGAAAATCTTCATTGAGCAAAAATATAATTTGCACAACACATGTCACGTTTTAAAAAATCACAAATAATCAAACTTTTACTACTATAAAAAACATGAGTTTCATAATTTTATATATTTTAAGGCAACTAAAATGTAAATGCATTGATTTTTTTTTATTACTAAACACCACTTTAAGATTTTAAATTAATAATTAATTTTATCGTGCATGTAAGTTAAATACCAAAAAATATATTATGACCTATTTTTATATCTTGAAAAAAAAACTAAATTGTGTTTAACCTAAAAAAACAAAAAAACAAACAAAGAAAAACTGTGTTGATTGCATCAACAAATAACTAGTCATCCTCTACATTTTCTCCAATAACTTTCAATCATAAAAAAAATTAGAAAAGGAAATTTAGTTTTTTTATTGTAGAAAAGAAAATAATTAAAAGATCAGAAAAGTGAGCAGTGGGAAGAGATGACACTTTAATTTGATTTTATTCTTAAGTTATTTTGTGTCTTTGGGATTTTAGGTTTTTATTTTTTAAAAAAAATCAATTTTGCTCCTCTATTTAATTTTTTATTCAATTTGATTCTCAATTTTTTTTTCCAGATTAATCTAATCTCTATATATAATCAAAATCATTGATTTCTTGAAATAGACATCATTAAAAGTCCTCATATACTAGATAGATCCGAATAGAATAGTTGACATTGTTGTAACTGTTGTTGTTCAAAATACTTTTTACTTAGAAATATATTAAAATAATATTTTTTATTTTTAAAAAATTATTTCTAATACCAGCACATCAAAACAGTCTAAAAATATAAAAAAAATCTGAAAAAAATCAAATATTTTGATAAACACGACAACGCCGCAAAAAAACCAGTCCGAATGAAAAAATCAAAGCCTTTAGTGATCAAAATTGAAGTGAAGGGGCTAAAATGACTAATTTCAAAACTTAAGAGACCTTGAATTTATTTTACCTCTTTTATTTTTCCTTTATAATGTTGTAATTTCCTCCGTTTCTCAGCAGTCAGAAAATAATCCCACTTCCCCGTATAAATAGCAAAGTGTAACCCATCACCCACACACACCCACACACACCAACATACCGCCACAGGAGCACAAGTCCAAGCCCCTGTTCTAAATTTTTGACTGTCACATACTTGCGGGCCTTACCCTTTCTCTCTATCCGTACTTGCCACCGAGGGTTTTCCTTCCTTTCAATCTCCATGGAGACCTCTTCTTCTCATCCATCCGATTCCAGTCCAAAGGCTGCCGGTGCTTCCAAGTTCCTCGCCAATCTTCCCTCCCGCGGCTTCTTGTCCTCCACTGTCTCCTCTTCCTCCTCCAATCCGGTCATTCTCTTCCCTTGATATATTTCTTCTTTACTTTTTACTCACAGAGTTGTTTAATTATTTATTTTAGTTAAGACAGTGTGTCTTTGTCTAAATTCTAAGTGAGGAATTTACTGACTACTGGTCCGTATTTATAGAATTATTCATATTTCTACAATGGGTAATTAACATTAGTGAGGTTTTAAAGATTGTGATTACTGACAATGAGGAAAAAGGCTGTGGATTTTTTCGATTGCTGTTATAAGATTTCAATGGAGAGAATGTTGTTTATGTAATTTAAAGTTATTAGGGCTGGCTTGTTTTCTATTACTTTCTTATGTTTTGTCTTCGTTTGCGGTGTCTTGGTTTGATGCTTTATGTTAATGTTTGTCTTCTTTCCTAGTTTGCTGAGAACTTGCTCGAATGATGGAAATTTTATGCAGGGTGGGATGCGGGTTTATATTTGCGAGCATGACACTTCACCCCCAGGTCTATTTATGTTTTTAGCTTTCTGGGTTTTCTGACCTTTAGTGTTTGATGCAATTCGTAGCCCTGAATTTATGCTATATCAAATGTTGTACTTGGAAAGAGCCAAGTTTTCGTTTAGGTTTTGTCATCAGTAAATGTAGCATGACTGGGTTTTCATTCTTCTGATTCTAGTTCTGAGATATCGGTGTCATAGTCTCACATAACTGGTTAAATTTCTTGTTTTAGAGAAGCTGCTCCTGTGGTCTCCTAGGAAAGAGAAAGAGTACATTTTACTGTAGAATTGGATGCTCATGTTGTCCTCAGGCTTCCATGTGGATAATTTTTCTAACTTGGCAGTCTAATCCTGGAGAGTCTTGGTATCTGCTAGTTTAGTTTTCATACATGGTAGATTTCTAGCAATGTGAGTTGGCCTTCCTGGCTGAAATTCTAGGCATCATGAAACTCTTTACGAAGACCAGCTTGGTACTCTGATGGTATATGTCAATGAAGAAAGAATAAGAAAACTTTTTTTTTTAGCTTTTAAATCATTGGATTGCAGTTCCAAAAATTTGAAAGCACTTGCTATAGAAAATTTGCAGCTGCATTCTCCTATGTTTGACTTCTCTCATTTTTTCTTTTATTTTCTATTTTTTGTTTTTGTCTTTTTGGGGAAAAGAGGGGGGGGGGGGGTAGGATTTCGCCACATGCTACCTTGTACATTTTGCATTGGCTTATGTTCTTGATAAGAGTTGTTTCTGGCCTGGGGTAGGTATTTGAATTTGGAAACAGTGTCTTGAAATAGAAAAGTTAATCATGAAGTGAAATGAACTAATATCTCAAGCTGCTTTGGATTGAAAGATTTCAAAACCTTTGATACTTTTAGAAGTTTCTTCTTTTGGGCCCTATGTCGGGCTACACACACTGAGGATTATTGATCTTTATCCAAAAACCCCATATTCCTGGTGGAGTTGGACTCATTCTGAAGTCCCTGGACTGAACTTCAATCGACTTTACAAGCTAAGTTAGCTAGCAATCTCAAGGTTTATTAGATCTCACCAGTTCTTTTTATTAAATTAAACTTCAAATACTGGATTTTTTAAACATACTCTGAGTTGATTATGATTTGCCCTTTTGTGAAGTATAAATGCATAAACAATATTCAAGACGCTGATCCTCTCTATTTATACTGTTATGGTGATTATCCATCATATTAATTTTTCTTTGTTGCTATGAACAGTGTAGGAATCATGTCCATATTATTTTGTTTCAGTGTGGCTTTTTCTATCATCTATATCATTTGATAAATTGAAGAAATGTGGGGGTTAATCTCATGCAATCAAACTCCTGGAATTTCTGAACAATGCAAGTGCATAATTGGATATTGGAAAAACTGACTTCCTCTCCCTTTATACTCAGAGGGCCAACAAATAAAGACCAACCAGACAAACATTCTGATAAGATCACTCCAGCTTAATAAACAGAAGGGTGATTCCAGTTCAAAGGATGTGAAGGGGGTAGCTGCAAATGAGGGTTCTAGAAAGAGGTATTGCTCCCATCATTACTGGAAAAGGATGCTTCACATTCCTTGAAAAGATCTGCCTGTTTGTGTTTCCTATAAGCATTATATTATTGTGTTGCAACCATATTTTTTTGTTTCAATTTAGAGAGGCTTTCATGCTTCAGTTCCGTCCCTGCTGTTTAAAGTAATCAGCATGAGCATTTATTTTTATGCCTCTTCTTTGCTTGTTCATCGGCCATTTTTCATTCTGCTGTGACAATTCTATATTGGAAAGCCTTTATGCATATTTAATTCAGTCTCCTTGATTCTTGCTGCCACCAATTTTCAGGGCCCCAGAAAAAGCTTTGAATTCCAGGGCTTCAGCAAAGAGAGGCAATAATCAGATTGGTTCTCGACAAGGTGAGGCTGTTGGTCTTTGTTTAGCAGCAGCATGTCTTAGATGTCAGCTATCTGTTATATTTATAGGACATGTTCGGTTCATACGCAAACTAATATTTAAGTGATGGTCTCTTCACTTGTATTTTGACTGAGCCTTGAAATGGTTTTTGAGCATGCAGATGAATCTGATAGCCGCACATCAGATAAGGACTATTACAGTTTGACAGTAGAGAGGCTCCGGGCTCTCCTGAAAGAGCGAGGTCTTTCACCCAAAGGAAGGAAGGCAAGTATACAGCTTATGTTTATCTGGTCCACGTCTTTGCTATCTAGTCATATGGGTGTTGGTGATTAGTATACAGAAAAGAATGGCTAATTAATAATTACAGTATATGTTTCCTCATTGGTAGTTCAAATGGATTGATGCTAATTTGCGTTGCACCTTTAGTCCAAGCAGTACATCTCCCTCTTCACAAGGTGGAGGCCTTAGGTACGAATCAAAGAAAAGTGAACCCTCTGCCTCTATGCGGTGGGAGGGATTAAGGGAGGAGAAGGGTCGCCTTCTACAAAACCAGCCAATGAACTTTAAAGGAAGAACTGCATATATTTTATCAGTTGGCATGCTGATGTGGCCCTCAGACTGGCATTTTCATATTGACTAGAAATGTTAGAATCATCCTTCTCATTTTGCATGCTCCTTAACTCATTCGTGGCATTGCTGGTGCAGGATGAGCTGGTTGCAAGGTTGAGAGGTGTGTAAAAAAGTAAATGGTTGATTGTTCGGGTGCAGAGACGAGGCTAATCTCTGCATGTGCGCCATCCAAGATAAGGATAGTAGATTATATGTAACTTAGGAAATATCTAAAATATGCAAGTTGTAACATAGGAGAGAAATAATAACTTGAGCACAAGAATGAGCAATTTGTATGGTTTTGTCTTTTAAGCGGGTTTGGTCTTTTGGTTCCAAGATACTTTCTATTGCGTGCTGCGACATGTGGTCGTATCATTAGAAACTAAAGAGTATCCGCACAATTTTGGGCTGTCTCAATGTCTCTAGTTTGAATCAAAACTTTCTTTCAGATCCTGCTTTCTAGTTTCAACACTGAGCACTAATCTCATAGTGAATCATTTGGATTTTCGATTTTAGCTTATTCATGTAAAGTTACATCTTAAAACTCGAGCTTGTGATAAATATAGTGTAGAATACGGTTTTCCTAATGTCACCTTCAAGCTTGCATCCTATTATTATATGCAAATCTCAAGTTTGCAACTGATTCTTCATGTCCAAGGAACTGATACTAGCTTTGCAGTTTCTTAAAATTGGAATGTTCTTATTTTTGTTTTCGGGTACCGCTTGAATGATCCTAGTTAGATTCATAAGATCAAAGCTGCGCAACATTTGACACTAGCATGCCGAAGTCTAACACTAGCTTTTTCTATACAATGCAAACTCTTGGGATTGGATGCAGGAAGTCTTGCGAACCTGAACCAATGCCTGGCAGAGCTCACGATATTTCTCAGCTAAAGATTTGGGTCTGCAATGAAACTCGTCTCCCTCTTAACACGTCCAATGCAATTCTCTTAAACGAAGAGGCGAGTCCTTGTTATGAGCTGACACAACTTAACCAGCAGTTTTCAGAAGATAGCCAGTGTAAACCTCGACTTCTGTAAGGTCCAAGCGATCAGTGAACTCTAAGGTCCAGTCTTCTCTCGCAGAATAATGGTAACTCTCTACAAGCAATGGAGCTGAGCAAGAAACAAGTAGTTGACGTGAATGAAGGTGGTGCATTATTTATTTATTTTTATTTTTATTGCATTTTTTCCCACTTAATTTATATAATAAACTAGTTGTCTTTCACAACTAGTATTCATTCCCCCTTCTTCCATTTTTCAAATTTAAAAAACAGAATAGAGTAAGCAATTTTGTCTCTCTAAACTTCCTGGATCATTTGCAAATCATTCGATTGGCTACGGAAGGATTTGGAGTACTGAGGGCAAACAGGCAATCAATTTGATGGTCCAAAGCCCATTAATTATTGCTTTCGGGATATTGCAAATGGGGCCCTTCAAGGAAAGTTGCAATTCATTTCTACCTTGTCATATATGAGAGCAGCGTGACCTCCTTTTCAGTCGTTTGACATGACATATTATAGACGGAATTTTTCATCAAAACATGACATTTTAAAAATGTGGGGATTATGGAAGTTGGATCGCTTCAATCTCCGGGTGGCATGTTTTGCACGGTAAAAACATTGTTTTTTTAAAAAAAATTAAAATTATTTTTAATATTTTTGATGCAATGATATCAAAAATAAATTTAAAAAAATAAAAATAAAAATTTTAATATATTTATAAACAAAAAATACTTTGAAACATCATTTTTATTATATTCTCAAACAAACACTAAAAATTTAAGGTTTATGTCTTATTTCTTGTTATTATCCAAGGCTTTTTATATATTGAATAACTTGTTGGTGACACTAATATTAAACCTAGTTTAGCCTGGTAGGTCAATCTAAGATCCAGTTAATATACTTTATATGACTGGGTGTAAAAAAAAGTTAATTCAAAGTTAATTTAGTTAACCATTAAGTCCAATCATAATCTAATCAATTCAATTAAAATTTATTAATTTTTTTTAAACAAATTTTAAAATCATATATATTTGACTTTTTTTTAAAAAAAAAAAAAAACCTTGGATGGATCACGTGTAAAATCTATTACACTAGCCTTTTCACTAAATTCATTCCCAGCTCAAAGTTTAAAATCTATCACCTGGGTATAAAACCTTGTAGTAGCTTGTGAGTTGAATTTTAAAATTATAATAATTATTATTTTATATATTAGTTGGATAATTTTAAAAATTAAAGTTTTTTACAATGATATTTTAGAAATAAAATATAAAAAAATATTATATTTGAAAATATGTTTTTTCTATACCTCATATTTTAAAAATATAGGGATTAACTCTAAAATTATTCTAAATAAAAATTTGTTTTTATATATTTGTTTTTATTTCTATAACAAAAACATATTTCTTTTATTTTTATCTTCATTCTTTTTGTTTCATCACAATAATCAAACGCTACTGTACTACTTTATGCCTAAGTAGCGAATGAGATAGATGGAAATCGATGTTTCACTGAGTTTGGAATTAGAAATGGGGAATTAACTCCAATCCATTCGAAGCCGCAATTGTATGGCTATAAAAAAATATCTCTTTCCCGAGTGTATGAATTGATTGACTGAGCTTTCTTTAGAACGCATGATTATTATATATGCTACGAAAAGAAGTGATATTATTCATTAATTTCCAACATAAAAAAAGAAATGCAACCATATAATATATAATAGGTGGTTTAATAATAAGAGTTTGAGACTAAGAGGTTTGCTCCTCTATGATTTCAGGTTTGAGTTATATGGTTGCTAATATAATAACCACTAGAGACTTATATAATCGTTAACTTCAGAACCCTTAAAATTAATCAAGTTACGCACGAATTAATTTGAACATATATTTTTATTAAAAAAAAATGAATAAGGAATGCAAAGGAACGAACAGTGTCGGAAGAGGCAGAGCATCGGCCATCATTTTCTTTCATTTTTATATATCATCACAAGAGACGGAAAGAGAAAGAGAAAGATGGATTCGATGGAAGATCGCTCCATATTTTTCCAGCTTTAGGGTCGTATGGGTCGGTGCTTTGTCATGCCACCATCTGCTTGGCTCGTCGGAGGGCTTTGTCAAGCGATCATTTCTTCCACGTGAAAAAAACTAGCCTTTGACGGCGCCGTTTTCATGATTGACCGCCGATAATAATAAACTGCTACCATGCGCAGACAAGGACAGGTGGATAATTATGAATTGAGTTTATGTATATATAGGAAATGATAGAACCAGAATAATTTAATATTTTTTTATGTATTAATTTTTAATTTAGAGATTTAATGAAAAGAATAAAAATCCTTAATTCCCTAATCAACTCCTTGAGTTTATTTTTGAACTAAATTAATAATCATTAATCAGTCAATAACACTAAAATTCAGACAGTGTGCTAAATTTATTACACGCTATATTAATCTTGACGTAGACTAGAATATTTGCTTTAATGTCGTGGAGTAAGCCAAACGACACGGCGGCTGGACCCTGTCCAAGGTCAGATAGTGCTTGGACCACCCCGAAAAGAAGAAAAAAGAAAAAAGAGTGCGTGTTAACTCAACCTTCGTCCATGGATCCCATTTTAAGTGATTATAATTTATGAAATGAAAATAGACTTTACTTGTCAAATATTTATGAAAAATAATAATAAAATATTTATAAAATGAAAACCCTCATTTAACTTAAACCGACCCTGTTATCTTTTAAGTTGAATATTCAACTTAACTGAAAAGAACAGAGGAATCCCCACCAAGGCTCAAATGGGGCAACTACTAGCTAGCTACAAGCAATCTGCCTCTTAAATATCGGCGGAGGTGATAAGTTTTGCTAGCAGCTAATAATTGAGGGTGTAGGATTGAATTGTGCCAGATTATAGGCCGCAAAAGGGCTGTGCTTGAAGCAATTGCATGGTGTCGAAGCAGTACGTACTATCTCTTCTGGAAAAAAAACGTGCTTCAGAACCTTCACATGCCTATTAAATATCGGCGCAAGAGCACAAGGCCAGTTGGGTTCAGAGGGAGACAACCCATTGAAGTTTTCTCAACGTGAAAAAATTTAATTACTCCTGACAACGACGATTGATCAAAATTAAACTTTGCAATTTCTAGTTGTCCTCTCTCTCTCTACCGAAACAGTGGATTAGGATGCAGTTTTTGGCTTATTCTTCATCGTCCATCTTGTTAGATAAGATTAGCAAGTTTGATTTTTCATATACAGGAACTGATCTCATTCGTAGTGGATAAACACAAGCAGGAAACGCGCAAGAAATGAAGCTTAGATTCTGATATTATTAATATATTATAATTGGATCGAATTGTTTCCAATTATTTTTAGTTTTTTTAAAATTCATTATGTTTCTCTCGATCAATATCTGAATGACTATTTTATTAATAAATGAATCGATTATTATAAAAAAAAGTGGATATGTATAACTTACCCTCTCCGTTAAGTGTATGTTAATTAAAATGTATTAATTGAAATAAAAACCTTTTTAATTGAAAGAAATCTAGGAATAATTTGGTGATTTTTTAAGAATCGACCCTGATATATAGATGGTCTAGGGATTAAATCATGCTTTACGAAACTAGAAGGGCTACAATGTTATATCACTAACAAAATAGATACTAAATTATTGTTTATTTCACCATAATATCTTCTCGTGACAAAAAAATGCTTAATTAGATGAACAGTTCTTATATATCCAGTCATCCACAAAACACAGGTTTGGGATTGATTAACTAAGTGGGGTGTGTTAAAATTGGAGACTATAGATCCTTGTGTTGTGGACAAGATTAGATTTAATTTGTTTTTCTTCTCAAGAACAGTGACGAATTGTGAGTTGTTGGAACCTAGATGTAAGCTTGGTAGACAAGAGAATAGGAGTTCGTTTAGATGTGTAGTAATTAAGGATTTTGACCACACAGTCACCCATGTCTTTATTATAGTAAATAAGCTAGATCGAGGCTACTGGATTGGGTTTGCTAGCTAGTGTGCATGGCTGAGGTCTCTCTTCACCACAGCCATTTATAGAATCTTTTTATTAATCTAATTAAGTGATTGATTAACTAAGTGGGGTGTGTTAAGATTAATTTTCTTTGTTATATATATGTTTAAAAGCACAGGATCACACCTACTAATTTTCTTTAAAAAAATGAAATACCAATGTTTTTGAGATAATTCGACAGATTCTGTTATTTTTAAAAGTGAGCATGCATGATATCAAAGAACTATTTCAATCCAATAACTTAAACTGTCAGGTCTCAAGATATAATTTATATTATTCTTCAACATATGATGCTTCTAATATCCACCGATAATTTTGAATTAGTTCAGTATTTCGGTGATCTAATAACAATTAGGTTAGAGGAAATATCTAGGTATTTATCTATATATATGAAAATAATTTTAGCATATATATATATATATGAGAGGAAATTATGTCCTTGCCATTTAAATTAATTAATATATGCTAAAATTAATTTTAATTTTATTGAAGGAATTAGATTTAAAAATTGTCAAAGATGAGAAATAAATCTAGTTAGTTTCAGTATATATGTAAAGTGACCCTAGAAATGAAAACTTATTAATTTAGCTATAGAATATGGTTTAGGCAATGAATTAAAACTTAGATTAAATCTCAATTTTTTTGTGGTTGAAATCGGGGCTTCACGATCCAGAAAACCAAATTAAACAAGGAAAGTCTACCAATAAAATCGTAATACATAAACGAGTACAAACACATGGGAGGATCCCTGAAGATACAGTAGTGATCTCTACAAAGATGACTTTTAGTTAATTTAAAATTAGCTAACCAATACATTAAATTGGACTTTTTTTATGCTCATGATCAAATTGGATTTGAATGCATGATTTCTTTCCTTTTCTACCTTTTCTCTCTGAAGATGTCAACGACTCTCTCTCTCTCTCTCTCTCTCTCTCTCTCTCTCTGTCTTCCGGTATCAAACACATGCCAATAAATTGTATCAACTCACAACACTGTGTTTGTGTGTGTGTATATATAGCCCTTCTTCCCCATATCCTTGGATCAATCCTACTTTAAACTACTCTAGTACAAAAACAAGCAAAACTCTCTCGATAATCCTCACCAAAAAATCAAGGAGAAAAACTCTGTCCAAAAGAGCTAGCCATGTTCATCTTTCTCATTATCTTTTGCAATCTAGGGTTTTACCTTCTCTCTTTCTTCTTCTCAGTCCTTCAAGAATTCTACGCCTCTCAAACAAAACCACCCACCACTCATGGCCCTCCTTCTTATCCAATTATAGGCTGCCTAATCTCTTTCTACAAGAATCGCCGCTGCCTTTTAGACTGGTACACCAATCTTTTGTCGGTGTCACCAACACAAACCATTGTGGTGAAGCGGTTAGGTGCCCGCCGCATTATTGTCACGGCCAATCCGGAAAATGTTGAGTACGTCCTCAAGACCAACTTCATTAACTTCCCTAAAGGAAAATCCTTTACTGAAATCCTTGGGGACCTTCTAGGGTGCGGCATATTCAATGCTGATGGTGAATTATGGAGCACTCAACGTAAGTTGGCTAGCCATGAGTTCAGCACCAAGTCTTTGAGAGAATTCGTTGTTATGACACTACAAGAAGAGGTGGAAAATCGTCTAATACCGTTGTTAGAAGAGGCCGTGGAAGCTAAGAGTGTATTGGATTTGCAAGATTTGTTGAGGAGATTTTCATTTGATATTGTTTGTCGAGTTTCTCTGGGGACTGATCCTTCTTGCTTGGATCTTTCACGGCCCATCCCGCCGCTTGTTAAAGCATTTGATGCTGCTTCAGAAATAAGCGCTATGCGTGGAATGGCGCCAGTTTATGCTGTGTGGAAGGCCAAGAAACTCTTCAATTTAGGGGCTGAGAAAAAACTGAAAGAAGCAATCAAGCTTGTTCATGATTCAGTCTCAGAAATTGTTAAGACCAAGAAGAGGGTTCTTGAAAATGATAGAGAAGGAAAATTGGGAAGTGATCTTCTGTCAAGATTATTACTAGCAGGGCACGGCGAGGAAGTTGTTAGAGATATGGTGATAAGCTTCATCATGGCAGGGAGAGATACAACATCAGCAGCAATGACTTGGCTATTTTGGTTGCTTTCAAAGCATCGAAACTCTGAGAAAATGATCGTGAAAGAAGTAAAATCATTGCTTGACGATGGTGAAAAGGCAATTGATTATGAAGTTTTAAAAGGCATGAATTTCTTGAAGGCAAGTTTATGTGAGTCCATGAGGCTGTACCCTCCAGTTCCATGGGACTCAAAGCATGCTATTATTGATGATGTCTTGCCGGACGGAACTTCTGTCAGAAAGGGAGATAGAGTGACCTATTTTCCCTACGGAATGGGCAGAATGGAAAAATTGTGGGGTAAGGACCGGTTTGAATTTAGACCAGACCGGTGGTTTCAAGAAATCGGTAATGATCAGACATTGAAATCGGTGAGTCCATATACGTTTCCTGTCTTTCAAGCCGGTCCAAGGGTGTGCCTAGGCAAGGAGATGGCTATGATACAGATGAAATATGTGATGGCTTCCGTATTGAGGCGGTTCGAGATCAAACCGGTTTTTGATAACGAACCGGTTTTTGCTCCTCTATTGACAGCTCACATGGTTGGTGGGTTGAAGGTTATGGTCAAGAGAAGGAATGGAAATGGTGATATTTGAAATAAAATATAGGATAGCATGTTGCATTTGTAATTAATATATGTGTGGCCATGTACTTTGCTTTTATCAGTGTTAAGTTGCATTCTTGTTGAAAAGATTTTATTATATGTGATATGCCTTTGATAAAGATACAAGCTAAGTTTTTTTTTTTTTTTGAATTCTTTTCTTTTTATGGGAAATTCTAGAGTGCCTTCGTTTAAAACTTCAATGTGTGTTTGGCTTCGAGGTGTGGTGGTTTCTTTTTAAAATGTACAACCTTTTAAAGCACAAACAACATCTTTAAAAGCTAAAAATACATGTTTTTGTGTGGACCCCGTAAAAAAAAGTCAAAGTTGCCTCCAAACCAAACACTCTCTATAATCTCAATTTTTTTCCCTTTTTCACCTCTTCTTTATTTTGTATATTAGACATACATAAAACATACTATATATCTTATTCAAAATTTCATCAAATTAATATTGAAGAATTTATCATAAGAACACATAATGAATTATATATATATAAAAAACAAGGTTTAAAAACTTGTGTAAAGTGTCCTAGCCCCTTCTCCCCAGATTATTGGTTTTTCTCTAATTTTTCTCCAGTTTATTGTCAACTCTGCGACAAGAAGGGATACTTGGCTAAACGTTGTTGGACATTTTTTAATCTTAAGAAAAAGCAGTCTGCCAACCTTATTGAGGCTTTCGCTGCTTGTTCGACCCCGAACTCCAATGACTCTGCCTGGTATCTGAACTCTAGTGCCACCTCTCACATGACAAATGATCCTGAGGATGTAGATGTTCATGTTGTCTACTCTAGTAATGAAAGGGTGATAATTGGTAATGGTCAGTCTCTTTTTATATCTCACACTGGCTCCGTTTCCACTCTTGTACCCAATAACTCATTACTTTTATCTAATGTTTTAGTTGTTCCTGGTATTACAAAAAAGCTTATTTCCATTAGTCAACTTACAAAGGATAAAAATTGTTGAGTCATCTTTCTTTATTCTAGTTTTACCATACAGGACCGGGTCACACGAGTTGTGATGGGGGTCGGCAGATGTGAGAATGACCTATACGTGCTCGAGCAACATCATCATGCTCTTGCTTCCATAGCTTCTTCCAATAAACTGCGTGCCTCTACTCATTTGTGGCATGCTCGCCTAGGTCATCCTAGTTTTCGTACTGTTGACTCTCTCTCCAAGTCAGGTTTATTTCCCGTAGTGATAAATTGATGGGTTTGGATTCCGGTTTATGTGTTGGATGTAACCTTGGCAAAAGCCATCGTTTGCCCTTTTTCACTTAATAATACTCATTGTGATTTGCCTTTTAATCGCTTACACTGTGATTTATAGGGTCCTTCACCTGTCTGTTCCACTATTTGTTTTTGATATTATGCAGTGTTAATTCATGATTGTACCAGATTCAGTTGGTTCTTCTCATTAAAACACAAATCTGATTTTTTTATACCTTTGTCAACTTTTAACATTATATTGAGACTCAATTTTCTTCCAAAATTAAGTCCTTCCAATGTGATGGTGGAACTGAATTTATAAATAATAAATTTCGCTCTCACCTCACATCATGTGGTATTGTGCTGCGCATTGCTTGCCCTTATACACCGAGTCAAAATAGGATTGTTGAACGTAAACACCAACATCTCATTAAAACAGATTCACTATTATGTTTCATGCATGTGTTTCGCTGCCTCTTTGGGTTGAGGCCTTCTCGACAACCGTTTATCTCATCAACCGACTCCCCTCACAAACTCTTGATCGCAAAACTTCTTATGAGCTCCTGTTTGGTAAATACCCCAACTACACTATGCTTCGCACTTTTGGATGCTTATGCTTTTTTTATTTGAGAGATTATGCTCTGATACCATAATAAGGTTTAAAAACATGTGTAAAGTGTGGCTAAAATCCTCAATAGTATTGAGGTTATTGATTCTCATTATATATAATGTATATACAGTTGGAAGATCATACATAATAGAAAACAAACAAACAAAACAATTATTTATCCTATAAACTAGGAAAGATAGGAACAAATAATCTAAGATCAAGGGAAAGAATCGGATTCCTTTTATATATATATATATAATTTCATGTGAAATTTACTAAATAAGCTGTAATATATTATTTACAAAAGTTATTATTGTCCTCTCAAAAGCTGTAATATATTATTCCTTGGAATAATTTTGATGATTGTAAATTGGTTTCCTAGATAATAAGAAGATAAATATATAAAATCCATTCACTTTACATAATGGTAAAGTATTTAAGTAATAAAAATATAATTTATTCACTCTCTAAAATAGTTTTTAACCAGTATCCTTAAATTTGTTTTTGCAATATTGCTTCCTTTTCTACTAGGTTTCATCTCTTTCACAATTAGTATAAATATGATATCATTTTGATTAAATTAAATATTTACATAAATATAGTAATGAGGAATAAATAAAATGATTAAAAGAAGTAAATTACCCCCCCTCTCTCTCCTAAAAAAAATTATTCTCTCTATAAAAAGCAAAATCCCAACTAAAAATTAATTTTAACCAACAAGTGATTGATAGAGATGATAGTGGTCTATTTCTCAGAAATGATGATAACACAAGTTCAATTCTCTAGAGAGCTTTACCTTCATGCTTCGACTCGAAAGGGAAATAGTCTTAGGTACAATAGGCTTGGAGATGCCCTTGGTTAAACCAAAAAAAAATTTTAATTTTAATGTAAAATGATAAATAAAAAAAGCTTATAATAAAGTATATTATAAATGTGTTGAAAGAGCTTGTGTTAAAAGACTATAGGTGAGGGGAAAAAAATGCAAATTAGACAATAAAAACTACTCAAGTTTCTTTTCAAATAAATTATATCAGTCATTTTCATTCTCTATTAATTATATTATAAATTGAAATGTCTTAATTTTATAAATAAATAAATCATATATTAATAAATTTTAATTCCCTGAATAGACCTTATCCATATGATTTGCAATTTTATAAAAAAATAAGTATATTCTAATATTATATGTTTTCTATGGAAATTAAGAATTATCTATAAAATTACCAAAAGAATAATTTCTTAATCATAGCTTACCCAATTAAACTTTATATAAAAAAAGAATTATTTTAATTCTAATATAAAAAATACTATAAATAAAAAATGTAAAATAAAATACTATAAATTATTACAAACTACATAAAAATATTATTACAATTTTGAGCTTTTGTTGTTCTGGCTAAACTATGAAAAAAAATATTATTTATATTTTTTTAATTATAATGACTAACATATTTCACATTTCTATATCTTATTTAAATTTTACATTGTTTTATTGTAATGACTAGCTACCATAATTCACATGGATTGTTCACTACCAAAAACTTCTCAAATACAAATGGAACTACTGATGGAATAAAACTCGTTGGTAATTTACAATGATTTTTACTGAAGAAATATTTTATCGCCATGTCCCTTTTGATATACACCAATAAAAAAATTTCATTAGTATATACTGAGAAAATTACAGTTGGAATGAAAAGAAAAGAAAAAATAATAAAGATGTGTCATCATTATAAACGGTTTTACCGACAAAATAAAGTCATTGCTAATATCTATTGGTGAACCCATCTATAATATTTAAGTTATAACCTGATAGATGACCTTCTCTTGCCCTCCCTCATTTCTTCTTCTTCTTCTTCCTTTTTATTATGCAGAAAATTAACAGCACGCATCACCTTTATATTTTGTCACAAATCAAACTTTCATCATCACAAATACAGTCACCCAAACTCTCAATTTGTCAGAATCCTTGTTTTGGTTTTTTTTTTTTTTTTAAGATTGGCCACGTCAAATAAGAAAAACTACTCATTTATTGTTGTAATTCATTTTTAAAATGTTAATTTTTTAGTATTCTAATGTAGTATATTTAGTTTGTTTGTGTATTTATTTGTTTTATAGTTTTTTTTTCATAAAACTTTATTGTATGAATGTATGATTTGTACATGTTAGGATTTGTTTGAGATTTTAAGAAATTGTGTTTGTTCATAATTTGATGAAATTGAGTTTGATTTTGTGACTTAGGTGTTTTGTAATGAAATAAATAATAACTTATTTAATGATTATATTTTATATTTTATCAATTTTATTGTTAAGTTAAAAATTGTAGTAAATGTGAAAGAATTTGATTTTTTGTAGAAAATCTGTAATTATACAAACTGATAATTTTTAAATTTATAATAAATATTTGGATTTTTATTTTTATTTTATTCTATTTTATTTTATTTAATTTATTTAAAAAAATATTAAACAAATTACTGACAAAATTACCGATGGAATAAGTTTATCGGAAAGTTTCAGACAAAAAAATTACCTAAAATGCCACTAACTATTATAGACGAAATCACCCTCCGGATTAAATCCTCAAAGAGTTCCAGAGAGTTGGAAAAAATCACAAGAAATACCACTGACAATATATAAGTCACTGACGAGTCATGATTCCTTTAGTGATATTAATTAAATCATTGATGGAAGTACTAACAAAATAATGCCGGTAAATTATTTTTATTTGACGTGTTTTTTTTTTTCTGTAACTCTAGTATGATTATATTACTAACGGACTGATCAATATAATAGAAATCATCGACAATAAATTCTCGACCAACAAGTGCCGTCAATGATTTCATTAATAAATGTTTCCTCAACAAATGTAGTGTCTAAATAGTGACAAAATAATATGTTAGTAGTCTGCAAAATTCCATAAGTGGTTTGATAGACACTCCATGAGTGTTTTTTAATCTTATTCTATTGGATTTGCTTTCATAAATTTTTTTACTATTTATTATATTTAATTTCAGTGGTTATTGAGTATATGAATTTTTATTTGATTTTCTTAAAATAAAATGATAAAGAAAATAAGGACCACGCGTGGTGTATTGTTTAAGAAAATAAGGAAAACATAAAAGACAAAGAAAACATGATTTAGAGATATTATGATTTTTTTTAAGAATGTTTATTTCTAAGAAAATTAAAAATGTATTTTACAACAAAAAAATGTATTCATAACAAAAAATAAGGACCACGTGTGGTGTATTGTCTTCTTCTTTCCAGCTCGCCGGAATTGGATAGTTTTGTTGGATTCCGACAAAATACCGCCAACAATCTCTCTCTCTCTCTTTCTCTCTCTCTCTCCCGAAAGAAAACAAACTATTTCATGATTTATAAAATAAATAAATTATATATGTAGTAAAATATTTATTTTTTAACCAAATAAATGACATCATGAGATTGCAAAATAAATGGATTTATTTTAGTTTAAATTTATTAATCCAATTAACTATTAATCATGTTGGAAAAAAAAATATTATTGAGTAGAAATAGATAGCCATGCACAGGAGAAAAGAAAAGCCGTCTTCAATCTCGCACGTGGTTGTGGCACGATAAAGCGTTGTGACCAAACAAGGCAAATAATTTGCCTTGAGAAACACATTAAAAAGAGAGAAGCAGGCAAAAAGAGAGGCTGGTCCTCCTGTAATAAAACTGAAGCTCGAAAACCCTAGCTAGCATGGAAGCTCCTTTTGAGCAAGCATGAAGCAATTGAAAAGAAAGCTCGCACGCCCATGTGGGATCTATGGATGAATTTGAGGCAGGGCTCCAACATGCATGATGGGCAGACATGGCTACATGAATTGTACCTTCATAGGGGCACTATATAGAGCATGTGCATGTTAAATGATGATCCTGTAGTTTCAAGCTGCCTTGTCATCATGTAACATGGCAGTTTCCACGTACGAGAGAGATCCCCATGTGAGAATTTCATGGATCGCCGGCGGCGGTCACAGACAGAGACAAGGTATTCATGACCGGATGGATATACAGAACGGGTCAATTAGTGTTCAGAAACCTAGCCGGCGATCACAGACAGAGACAAGGTATTCATGACCGGATGGATATACAGAACGGGTCATTTAGTGTTCAGAAACCTACTATATATTTAAGATAAATGACAATGCATAATACAAATTAAGAGATAAAAGTTATGGTTCTCGACGGTTGTATAATTTCAATTTTCATTTCAGGCTTTATATTAGCTTTGTTTTAAAAAAATATTAGGTTATTTTATTTTACTTATTAAGCATGAAGTAATATTTTTATTTTTATTTTTATTTTAATTTTAATTTATATATAATTTTTTTATATTTATATTAAATTTATTATTTTAATTATAGAGAGTTAGATTTAAATATATGTATGGTAAAAATATAATTGAAGTTTATATATAGTAAAAAAAACATGTATAAAATATTTGAAAAAAAATTTTTGAAAAAATTTAAAAAATTTTATTTTTTTCTTTACTTCAAATTAATATTTTTTGGTATTTTTATATCATTTTGATACGCTGATATCAAAAGTAATTTTTAAAAAATAAAAAAAATGTTATTTTGATGCATTTTTTAGTAAAAAATATTTTGAAAAGCAACTACACTCTCAAATATCTCTTAAAAAAATATTTATGAAACTCGGTTAAAAAAACATATAAAAACTGTTGCCTAAAATTTATATTTCAAACTTAATTTTTTAATAAATTTCACAATATAAATCGTAATTTTCTTTATTACCAAATATATTCCGCGTTTGTTTTACCATTAATATAAAAACTAGCAGAAAATAAACGCACTGGTAGACTAATCTCAAATGGAGTCCCAGGTTCCATGGCCCTTGCGAGGTCATTCAACGAATTGGAGCTGTGTCCTTTAAATGGAAACTGCCGATTAGAAGATTGTCAGCAGCTGTTTCGGAGGGAATTTCAGTGTATACAATAAAAGATGTAAGAAACGTATGATCCAAGTAAAGAAAATTAAATAATTCTGCAGTAGCAGCTTCATCTTTTTTTTCTTTTTTTTAATTATAGTAGTTATTGTTTTTTAAAATATTTTTTTATTTTAAAATATATTAAAATAAAAAAAATTATTTTTAACATCAACATATTAAAATAATATAAAAAAATTTTAAAAAAATTAGTCTAAATTAAAAAAATTTAATTTTTTTAAAAATATTTTTAAAACACAAAAACAAAAATTACTCTATTTCGCTTTGTAAAGGTCCTGCATTCACAAATTGGTTAATAAAACTATTTTTATGCCTACACTTATCTAAAGAGACAGGAATTTGTCGGGTTTCTAATAATATTATTTTTATATCTAGACCCGAATATATTATTTAAAGGTGTTTGAGAGTGTATTAGCCGTTACTTTTCAAAGTGATTTTCGTCTAGAAATATATCAAAATAATATATATTTTTTATTTTTTAAAATTATTTTTAACATCAGTACATAAAAACGATCTGAAAACAAAAAAAAATTAAACAAAAAAAAATTAAAATTTTATAGAACGTGATTTGCACTAAATTTCCTAAACAGTGCGTTAATGGGGGTGGAAATTTAAAAACATTGATAATGACATTTCATTAATTTATAAGACCCCTCCACTTCAGCTAATGTTTAAATACATTTATTTCATTGTTGGCATAGTTTCGTTATAAATTGATGGAATGTGTCCATCTAACGGGCGTAAGGTTGCATTTCATTGCTGCCTGAAGACAGTGAGTACAAGAACAAAAAATAAATTTATATTTGGTAATGATATATTAAATAAAGTGATGATTTTTGTATTGTTTTTTTTTAGTTGATGGTAAATAAAACATAACAAAATATATAAAAAAAATTATTTTACTTTTAATATGCAGCGCTATAAAACTTATATATTTTAAAAAATAAATATTTTTTTTATTTTTATTTGTATCGAGTGTTGAAATCAATAACAATATAATAAAACTAATTATAAAACTTGAATTGACCTGATAGCTCGATCTAGAACCTATCTAGCTCAAGGCTTAGACTAATCCAAGTTTGAAAAGAATTGATTCAGCTTGACTCAATTAAAAACATACGTCGACTCGTAACCAAGGGTAAAACTAGGTCAAAAACATGTTGACTTTTTTCTATTGAAAAAAATCATCAAAACAACTATATTTTGACCTTTTAAAAAAAATAAGATCAACCTAAACTGTTTAATTGTTCTTTATATACCTTTTGTTTTAAAAATATAAAAATTTACTCCAGAAATACGTTTCTATTTTAACCATCTCTATTTATCCAGAACAGTAGACAAACTCTATCAAAATATATAAATTCTCTAAGAAACAATGGTAAGACTCGAACATGATATCTCTAGGCTGGATGAACCCCTAAGGGCCTGCGCTTGGTATCTTGAGGATACTAAAAGTTATATAAATGATTTATAATGGCCCGATGTTAAGCAAAGATCGTCCAGGAAGATACAAAGAATCTATTTGAGCTCGCAAGATCAACAACAAACTAATTAAATTGCCTTGTCTTTCTCGTGTGTAAACATCGATTTTAACGGGATAATCATTTCTGTGCTGAAGAATTCTAAACAAATTAACCAAAACATACAATTGACCTCTTAGATCATAAGCACAAGAGACTTAAGCATGATTTTGCTGCATTATTGCGAAATATTGATGTGATGTAATCAAGTCACAGGCTAAGCTACCATTAACCAACGACGAGGCTAAGAAGACCACACAAGTAGCCAAAATATAATTCAGCTAAGCACAATAGCATCAAGAATTGAAACAGGCGTGTGGTTCAAATGAACTGTGCTCTGGGACAAGGGATAGGCCAAAATCCTGATCTTGAAGAGGAAACGTTGGTGGAATTTTATTTATTTATTTTTATTTTTATTTTGTAGACATGCCTAAAAGAGAGAATTAAAAACAGAGAGTTCAGGATAGTGAAATTGTATCTGGAAGGTTTCGTGATAAACAGCTAAATGAATTGACATATCTTGGTATTCATGATGAATGTGGTCAAGATGCTGTGAACAGTGCCTAATAACAGCAGAAGTCACCCATTCCAAGCTTTCAGCATTTATGAATACTATGTAACAAGATATCATATATTTCTTCATGAAGCATAATAAATAGCCACCATGTGAGCCACAACCTGACAATGAATTCCCATCATAAGGCCTCTAAGAAATAGGATCTAAGACTCCTCTACGTAACTGCAGAAACAAACTAAATCAATACAAGAGAACAAAAAGGAACTGGAGACCAAAATGGTATCACAATAATTGAACTCCATACCACCTTTTTGACAATCTGGGGATCATTTATTCAAGAGCTTCCAGGAGCATCACTTCCTGTAGACTTGCGATTTAGGTAACGAATAACAGCATCTTCCACCCTACACCAAACGAGATAAAAAAGAAGAAGCAAATTCCATTAATACGAGTTCATTTCATCTTCTCTTCTTCAATTTGCAGGGCCAATCCAAAACCTTTTGGCAGGATTCAAAGAGTAAAAAGGTAAATCTGAAGACACGTGTTAATAATGAATGACAAGATAAAATAAGATTAAAACTGAAAAAATGCTTACCATGGCTGATTATAGAAACCAGATCGCTGCTCTTTTTCTGCATTGCGGCTAGCATCTCCAGCGACAAGCTTCAGATCTTTGCTCTGAGAAGCAATCAAAGCATTAATAAACTCTGCTGGAGACTGACTGAAACCAAGAAAGAAAGCCCGCCTCCGACGATGCTCATGTATCTTCAGTATAGAGTTACTTATTAATTCATCACAAGCATCAATTTCTTTGTTACTCTCTGTGCTGGTCAAGTACGCAGCAAGGTCCTTTTGTAATGGTGAAGGAACATCGACTATGAAATCATAGCAAGTAGTTCCAGCTGGGAAATTCCCTGAGAGCTTGATCTTATGTTCCAAATGAATAGGCTGTGGAGGGGTTAAATGCAGACTTATCTTCTGTGAAACCAGAGAAAATTTCATCTTCTCTTCCCCAAATAGTTTCTGAAGAAGGGGGTCACATGTGAAGAAGGAGGGATCATTTGGGTTCTGCAACTTCCTAGACTTCACATAATGCCAAATTGCCGCCAAAATTCTGGGGCGAGTCTCTATCTCAATTCCAAGGACTTCTGAAAGAGCAGGTGAAAGCTTGAATTTCTCAGGCACATAATTCATTTCCAGCCTAATTCTTGCAGTAAATTCCTTATTTCCTTTTCTCTTGACCTCAAAGCCCTCATGAAGAACAGGTGACCGTGTGCTCTCCCATAAAATTACATGGTTATCTGGATACAGGCTCTGGTCCAAGTATATTGTAATTTTCTTGAAATAAGACGAGAATTTTGGATATGATTTCTGGATCATTCCAGTCAGCACAGGGTCTTTCCCATCTTCCAATATCCTCCCAATGATCTTTAATGACCAAGAAGGAGGCTCAGCATTCTTCCTCTCGTTAGCCCCTTGCACCTGATTTTCAAAAGTGTTAAATACATATACCCGAAGTGTTTTCCGAACACGTGGAGGGTTTTTAAGTGACTCTTGAATATCCATCTTCTTTCTTGCCATAGCAGCATCCGCTCTAGCCTCAAATTCAAGCAGCTGGGTATAAAGTGCAGACTCTGGCAAAAGAGCTGCCACTTTTTCAGGTATCTCCTTCTCATGAAGCTTCCTTTTCTTCCTATGAGCAGCTGGAGTCAACTCCATGGTCTTAAACAGTGAAGCCATGTTGGCATTTGATGAACCACCTGAAGGCCTTGAAGGCGGTTTATGGCTGGACTTTTTAGCACTAGTAATGCTAGGCGTGGCTACAGGAGGTGATTGTACACCAACATTACCAGAATTGACATTTTGCAACTGAGCAATGGATTGGTTGGCCAATTGTATCTGAGATTGAAAGTGAGCATGAGCTGCCTGTGCATACTGAGCATGTCCCAGGACCTGAGCTTGCGGCTCGGACAGCTGAAAGTGGCCCGGATGCCCAACTTGTGTTTGAGGTTGTGACTGTGATAGCAACTGCGGTGCTTGGTGGTTCACGTGCATAGATTGTGCCTTTGCAACAGAATTCACAAACGAGGGCGGAACCCCAATACTTCTTCCAGGATTACTACTATTATTATTCATTAAAACCCCAATCTCATACAGCCACAATTTACCTCAAAACTAAACAATTCTACATCCAACAACAACAAAACCCCAGACAACCTCTTAAAATAACACAAAAATCAAATTCTGGGTTTTCAAAAATAACACCAAATTTCACAACTTTAAAGTGTAAAAACTAAAAACTAAGCTTAAACAATGAAAGTAGCTTACTCTGAACCAAAACTTCAAAACCCTAGTTCCACAATCAAACCCTGAACCAACCCACAATTTTTAAACTAAACATACATCAAGCAAATCTCTAACTGAAAAATGATTAAACAAAATCAAAGGCCATAACTTTTCTTCCTTGTGATTTTGATTTTCTTTTCAAAAACTAGCTAGGCAATGCGTAAATCTCAATAACAAGATTATAGATATGAAAATGTCGTGAAAGAACATAAGAAGAGAAAAAAAATAGAAGCTTACAAGGATGAAACAGAGAGGCTTTGCAGTTCAATGTTTCGCTTTCAGAATTGTTTTTTTTTTTTTAAAATTCTCTGTTTCTTTAA